>Ga0080013_1000285_pt1 | contig 72070 bp, 91 predicted proteins | sample ETNvirenome_6_85_FD_69236 | JGI IMG/M metagenome (GOLD analysis project Ga0080013, IMG submission 69236) | Marine viral communities from the Pacific Ocean - ETNP_6_85 (SPADES assembly) (version 2) | ecosystem: Environmental > Aquatic > Marine > Oceanic | place: Pacific Ocean | collected 2013-06-19
CCCAAAGGTAAATCCGGTTATGGTCTCACTAAAGATATCATAAAAAATGCAGGCTACGAGAAAGATAATCCAAAAATAATAAAAACTCATATACATTAATTGTTTTGTAGTGAAATCCCGCATGTTTCCTCCAAAATAAAAAGGGCTTCTTCTGCGGCTTCGTTATGTGCATTCATCATCAAAACCTCTTCGTGAGATACTTTAACATATTCTCCGTCGTCGCTTAAGTCTTTGTCGGTCAAATCCTCAATAAAAAAACTAAGTTGATTAGCGAGTGCCGAGAGCGCGTGAGCATAAACTACAGCATTAGAGACTGTGAATTCGGGGTCCGGTTGCTCGACCATGGACGACAGGTATTCGACATCAGCAGTGAGTTTCTCAATGCCGTTCAAAATCGTACCTATCTTAATACCATAGTATTGTTGAGTCACCTGGCGGACCAACCCGGAAACCTCCTTTTGAATATCCCGCTCATCCTATGGACCGTGCGGGCATATTCTAATATCTTTTCTTTGTTCTTAGACTTCTCCCAAGCCGGACCACCATTGTAACATGCCGGAAGGTTTAACCCCGCACATGACTTATATTTTCGCATCTCTTGGAGAACCACGCCAGCACCCACAGTTGCGTGGGCGGCGCTGGACATGTCCACTAAAAACTTTTGGCGACTTTTGTAGCCCCATTGTCTCCCCCAGAAGCTATAATTGATCTGAAAGAGTCCGTAGTCCCCTGTGCGGGAAACTCTACCTGTCTTAAGGCGGGACTCCACCCAGGCTAAGCTTACCATGAAATAAGGATCTTCCTTGATATCCAGGGATTTGTCGATGATGACCGCAGCGTTAAGTTCCTGATCCGCATTAAAATAGGACGGAAAGTTGTAGGCAAGCAGCGACACTAAGACAAGTTCTATCATTATTCAAAGTCAATGTCCACTTCTACCTTGATGTTCAGCTTGGGAACACGCAGGTGGTTGACAAGTCCATGTTTCTTTGCTTCCTGGGCATCCATAAACCAGTCAGCATGTTTTTTATTAAAAACCTTTTTCTTGAAGTAATCATCTTTCTTCCCGCAGTTGCGAGCCATCATGGTGAAGATCTTTTCGTCGAGGCGCTCGGCTTCCTTTACGTCGGCTTTGAGTTCTTCGATCTTCCCGTGACCTCCGCTGCTCACGTCGTGAATCATCACGGTTGCATTGGGGTCGGCAAATCTCATGCCTTGCTCGCCGAAGGAGAGAAGAACAGCCCCGCAGGACATGGCTTTGCCCTCAACGATTGTAGCAACAGGCAGGTCTGATGCCTCAATAGCGGAAATCATCGACATCAGAGAATATACTTGTCCTCCGTAGGAGTCAATAATAATGGGGATGACCTTTTGTCCGCTACTGTGAGCGAGAGCCATCTTGTGTGAAAATTCGGTAGCCGCCTTTTCATCGAATTTGTTCACCCGGATCATAACAGGCTGGCGGCGCAATTCCATCTCTTTAATGAGAGGGGAGACCTTAGAAGTCCATATCATATATTATCTCTATCCTTTTAAAAGCTGTTTACCTTTATCTAAATATTCTTTAAGATCAGTAAAACCACCAATAAACTTTTCTTCGCCCGGTGTTATTTCCACTACCACTGGTACTGTATCCCAACGATATGTTGTCTGAATTTCACTCAGCAACTCTGGTTGGGCGTCGAGCGCGTAGCATTCGAATTCCTTACGGTGTTCCGCCAATAAATTAATCGCCATTTGACAATAGGGGCAATCTCGCTTCGTATATACTCTAAACTTCATTTATAATCTCCAGTTCTACAGGATGGATTCTCTCATAAGTAGTTCCACCGAATCGCACTCGATAAAACGCGCGCTCGAAATATTCTGATTGTGTGAGGGCGTGACCAACAACCAGACCGCACGGATGGGCAGCGGTGCGCTGGGGAGTGATGGTCTCTGCGGGTTTCGGGTAAAAATACCCGAGACGGGGAGCGACCAGCGTGCCAGCCTTAAGGGGGTTGTCCTGTTCTAAGATGTGACTAAGCTCATCTCGTGTCAGCCCGGCAGTACGGGCGAGAGCGGACAGGCTATTATCATAATCAAACACAGAAGAAAACGACCGAAAAAGTGTTTTCTTGGAACGCAAATATCGATTATTGTCAATAAAGCACTTAGAGGGGATGCAGAGCATCTCATTTTCCGCCACACAAAATCTCTTTTGTCCCTTGTCTACAGTGAATGACACGTGTCTCCACTGGGTACCGAGCCGACCCTCGTATTGTAAATTCCTACACCAGATAAAACGCCCACCGCGGCGTAGAGTTCGGTAATCGGGATTCTCCAAGACGCCCTGTAAAAAGACGAGACGAAAGGTGTCCACATCAGGGGAGGTCGCGTAATTATATCGGCGTCGGGCGCAGTCTTCGTAATAAGGGTTAGGGGTAACCGCGGAACCATGGCGGATAAGTTTCTCTGCGCAGTGGTAATCCTCCAAGTCTCCCCATGTTGGGAGAGTCATGAGTGGTGATCCCCTAGCTGCCGGGCAATCTTCTCAAATGATCCGACCACAATCATCTGCGATGACCGAAACGAATGGCCATCGAGCACCAACGCAGTAAATTTGGATCCTGCCGGAAAGCTGTCTTGGGAGAATTGCGCCTCCGACACTTCGGATAAATCATAAGCACGTGCGGACACAATGTAATCGGGATTCAACAACAACTCTCGGGTATCATAAACCTTTTTAAAAGTGGCATAGTCCGATCCATCAGGGCGTTCATTATAAATTTTAGCCTGTTTTTCAAATACTTCTGAAACTTTAAGCACGGGACATTACCTCCAAAGCATCTATTGTCCTGACATACCAATCCGAGCCCCTTACATGGACCTTGTGGTATATGTCTTCTTTATTTACTTGAGGCTCAACCATGATTCCTACAGTCGGTTCTTCAAGTTTAATCCATTTTTTCACAGAAAAATCGTCTATCAACGTAATATCAGATGGTAAATAAACTAAATCACCCTTCTTCAGTATCATCGGGTAACTCCTCTTCTATGGCGGGCAGCGCCATCTTCTCTAAAAACCCATCAAATTTCGCCATATCACCGATGGCATCTTTCATGGTATTGAGATTAGCTAATAGCTCCTCAGGTCCGAGAGGAGTCTGGGGCTCGGTCGGTGTCTCGGAAGAGATGGGAGTAGCTGTAGCTGGTACACTCGATCCCCAGCGCGCTCTTTCAAAGGAAACTAACATGTCCCGGTACTGGGCAAGTTGTACCGACGTTTCCCCTATCAGCGTAATCGCTTCGGTGATTTCTTCCAAGAGGGTCGCACTGCCCACGTTATCTAAAATGGTTGCGACTATGCGCAAAGTGTTGGATTGCTGAGCGATAAGGGCGCTCATTGTTTCCTCTACTTTATCCACATCGATGTCAAAACTAATTGTTGCTCGCATATACTAAATCCTCCTTAATGGGATTATACATCATTGAGAGATGTTATTTAAGTTATTTCTTTTTCTTCTTTGTTGCCTTCAGACAACGGTCTTCCAGCTTGACCTTGACGCCATTCACAAGCAGGGTTGAGGAGGCGTGGAGCCCGATGGGGTGGTTATCCATAACCAAGGCAATCTGGTCGTGAAGGGCTCGGTTGCTGACCAAGTTGTAGTTCGCACGCACTTTACAGAGCGAGCCGATCGGGAAGGCAGCCGGCTCAGTCGCAGTGGCAATGGCCTTGAGAGCATACTTGTTTTTGGTCATCGCCTCAAACTGTCGCTCGGTAGGAATGAAGTCCTCTTCCAGCAAAATGCGGCTGGCGAGGTCTCGGAAGTATTGAGTGCTGCGATAGTAGCGAGCCACGATGAGAGCAGTCTCACGGTGATCGCCCTTGTAGGACTGAGCCCAGTTCTCACGCTTCAACACGGAGGCTGGGGAGTAGCGTTGCTCCATACGCTCAACGCACTCAATCTGTTTGGGGCTCAACTTGCCGCCATCCTCAAATTGTGACTTGAGAGACTCAGCAAACTTGCGGTCCTTTTCGGACAGCTTCTTAGCCATCAAGGATTCAAAGCGAGCTTCGCCGTTTTTAACTTCAAGGCGCTCGGCTCGTTGAGGGCGGGCGTACATCTGGCTCCAGTAGGACATTATCTCTCTCCCCTTACACTAGTATATTACCACATTTTACAAGGAGGTCAAGTTTTATTTTTTAGTTATGTAAAAATATCAAAAAGGGCGGCGAGAGGAGAAGACATAATGGTAGTTAAATTAATTCTGTCGCCGCCGGCTAAACTCGTCAAGAAATTATAAAGAGGAGAGCCTGGAGGAATTCCCGGTATCTGGTCTAACAAATTGCCTGTAAATAAACTGGCGATATCAGCATCCTGTTTATCCTTCAAGGCCTGATCATATGCCTTTTTTTCTTCAGGGTTGAGGTCTTCGTATTTCTCTTTTAGGTCATCTTCGTCGATGAAATCGTTGTCCATCAAGGACTTAATCACTTGTTTAGCCTTCGCGTTCCGTCGGGCTCTATTTTTTCTTGCTCGGCCTTTTGACCCTGGACGCCCCTCTTCTAAGTTTTCATGCAGATTAGCCGCAAGCACACCTAAAATGTGGGCTTTCATCTGTTTCACCGCAGCCTCAAGGTCTTTTTTCTCTTCGGGCGTTAGGTTAGAAAGCTTTTCTTCTTCGGTAATAAACTTTCGCCAGTTTTCAAATATTAATTTAGTTTCCATAGCTATAATTAGTATGCTTTAGCATATCCTTCCCTCAGTAGCCACCTTATTCTCCCCAGTCATCCCATAGATAGCGGTTTTTGTGTGCCTGATCTCTGCTTTGTTCGCACTTTTTGTAAAGCTGGCGATAATATATTAGCCCAGTTGCCAGAGAGACCCCTATGAACCAGAGCAGATATGCCATTAGCCCATCATCAAGTCCATGAAGTGTTTAACCCACATGCCTCCAGCCGCAGTGGCCACAAGCCAAATGACTTTTTGCATCCCACTCTTCCAGTCCTGGAGTTTGGCAACCTCTATGCGAAGGTCCTCGACCTCACCTACCTCTTTCTCCACCTGTTTCTTCCACAAGAGAAGCTCTTGGTGTTGGGTCACTATAGGCTTGGTCTCGTCGATGTAGTCTTGGCGGCGAGAGGATTCTATCTCTAACTCTTTGACTCGGCTGAATAATCCGGAGTCGGGCTCGTAAAGGTTGCGCTTTACGCTCCGAACACCTTCCAGAATATCTATCTGAGCTTCTTTGATGTGTTGTACTTCTAGGAGGAGCTTATCAAATCCGCCGTTCATTGATTGGGCGTTGGAGATTTTATTCTCCATCTTTTCTACTTTTTGTAAAACAATCTTTAGAATCTCGTCGCTCATGGAAGTCCCCCAGACAAAAAAAGACCAGCACACAACATACTGGTCTTTATGTATGAAACCGGCTGTTCTAAATAGTCGCTAGACTTGTGTTTTTATTCACCACCCTTCCGAAGAACAGCACAATTTGTTGTGAGCAGCGTACCTGCTGCGCTGGTAGCGTTTTGCAACGCACATTTGACAGTCTTAGCGGGGTCGATGACCCCAGACTCCACCAAATCCTCAAACTTTTCCGTTCTGACGTTAAAACCTATATTCGCCCCATGATTATCATGAGCGAGAGAATTGACGACAATATCAGAGGAAACTTCTGCATTGTTTAAAATCTGAGTTATAGGGGCAAAACATGCCTCCAGAAGAGCCTGGATGCCTCGGGCTTCGTCATCACTTTGGGGCTCCAGTTGGGCGGCAGTCGCCGCTTTAAGAAGAGCCGCCCCTCCGCCTGGCACGATCCCTTCCTCCTGTGCAGCCTTGACAGCCTCCAGGGCGTCTTCCACGCGGTGTTTCTTCTCCGTCATCTCAATGGTAGTAGCGCCGCCGATTCGAATAACAGCAATGGCCGAAGAAAGGCGCGTAAGGCGCTGCTGAAGACGCTCCGCTTCTTGGGTGTCCTGAGTCTCGTCGATGTGGCGGCGGAGCGACTCCAGTCGTTTTTCCAACACATCATAATCGGTCTCCCCATCTACCAGAGTAGTCTGATATTTGCTAATTTCCGCCGACGCCACAGAACCAAGGTGTTCTAACTTCACATCTTTAAGGCGTAAGCCGGAGTCCTTACTGACAAAAGACGCTCCCGTTACTACCGCCACGTCTTCAAGGATTGCTCGGCGCTCTTCTCCATAGCGTGGTGCCTTGACGGCGGCAATCTTCATATTGTTGCGCATCCGATTGATAATCAAGGCAGCAAGGAGTTGCCCCTCTACCTCTTCAGCGATGATAATGAATGGGCGACCGTCTCGGGCTACCACCTCTAAAATCGGGAGCATCTCATCCAGATTGTCCAGACTTTCATCCGTCACCAGCACTAGAGCGTCTTTGTAATCCACCGTGCTGCGGCGCTCATCAGTTACAAATTGGGAGGAAACGTAACCCCCCTCAAAACAAAACCCCTCCACCACGTCCATCGTCGTCTGAAGGGATCGGCTTTCTTCGATGGTGATATTCCCGTCTTTGCCGGCGGCAGCGACCGCTTCCGCGATAAGGCGGCCAATGTTCTCGTCCCCATTAGCTGAGACCGTCGCCACATGTTTAATTTCTTCCTCACTGGATACTGGCTGAGCCATGGCAGAGATATTGTCCACCACTGCCTCGACAGCCACGTCCATGCCTCGCTTAAGATCCGTAGAAGATGCACCTGCTGCCAGATGCTTCTGCGACGCCACCAATATAGCGCGGGCCAAAACCGTACTGGTGGTGGTTCCGTCGCCGCTGCTTTTTTCCGTTTCCAGTGCGGCTTGGCGCAGCACTTCCACAGCGGCTTGTTCGTAGTCATCATCCAATTCTACAACGCGAGCGACACTTACACCATCTTTGGTGATGACGGGATCGAGTCCGCGCTTATAGAGGATTACATTTTGCCCCCTTGGTCCCAGCGTTGATGCCACCGCATCGGCGAGCTTGTTTGCGCCGGTAAGCAATTTTTGTCGGATCTCATCTCCGAATAAGATATGATCTTTGCTCATCTGTCTTCTCCCTTGACATTTAATATAAGTATTTCTTTGGACTTCTTATCAGAAGACATGCCGTATGTCCATTCAGGATATACGATTTCATAATCTTTGTATAGTTCTAATATTTCCGGGTGAGGATTATATGATATCACCCAGTTGTTTTTCTTTTTGATTTCTTCCGCAAATCTTTGGTGATCAAAGTCCTTGTGAGTCGAACCCCTCTCACCGTATAGAGTAGACTTTTCCAAAAGATATGGTGGGTCAGCGTAGATAAAAGTTTCATTGTCGTGTCTCCGTAAGCTGTCCTCGAACGAGGCGCAGTTAACGGTAAGGTTAGGGCACTTAAAATCGCGCAAACGTTCGATGCTTGATGGGGTATAGCGTGGATGATCGAGCGACATTCCCCCGCTTAAAGTTGCCCCGCTAAATGAGCAGCGGTTGATTACATAAAAGATGCACGCTCGGAGCATTGGGTCCAGTGACATGTCTGTCACCCGGTCCTGAAAATGTTTAAAGTTCTCGCGACTACACGGGTAAAGAGCCCCCTCTAAGGTATGCGCCATATGTTCGGGGCGGCGAAGGACGTGAGTCCAGAAATTAACCAGTGGTTCGAAGAGGTCATAGCCGTGCACGGCGGTGCCAGCCATTGCGTAGTGGAGTTCAATGGACCCACCACCAAAAAAGGGACTGACCATTTCTGTCAGGTTTTTTGGGAAATAGGGGATGATGTGTTTGAGGGCTCTTGTTTTACCACCGGGGTATCTTAAAAGAGATTTCAACTATCCTCGCTTTCTTCCAAGAGAGGCAACAGAATGTTGTCCACGAACCCATCTAAAGATTCGTTAGAGGGAGTAACAGCATAGACCCCAGGGTTGTGACGTCGCTGCTGGTCAATAGCCTTCATCAGCCGGGGAGAATGGGAATGAAGCTCTTCGTGAGCATCCGGGCAGTCGCAGACGGCGACCGCGCCTTGGACGTATCCATCTACATCACTTGCACACTCGCCGTCTAAAAATAAGTTATGGGAAAAGATATCTTGCTGGTGATCAGTGAGTGTATCCCATTCTCTGTAGTGAAGACCATTCATTTGAAGGCGTCTATCCAACTCTCGAACCTTCTGTCCGAATTCGTCGTTTACTGAGGGGTCTCCGCGGAGAATTTCGATTTGTTCAGGGCGTAAAAAACCAGACATTGAATCCTACAAGCTTTGAAGCTGTTGTTTAATCATTTCTTTAATAAAGTCCACACTCTCTTTGTGGGGGGCTTGGGGGAGTGGTCGCGATGTGGGGCTTTGTTGCTCCATTTCTTCTAATATAGAAGCATATTCCTCGCGGACAATCTCCGCCAACCGCGCTTTAGTAATTTTGAATTTATTTGACATTATTCATTCTCTCCTCTGGGTTGTTTCCAGCCCTTTTCGACCGCCATGTCTGTCGGCATAAAATTGATTTAACCACTTCGGATCTTTCTTGGCCATATTGGCGTCAGTCTTGGCTTTGAGTTCTTTTCTCATTTTCTGCGCGTGGCTTAGTTCCTGCTTAAGCGCCTTGGCTTGAGGAGGGGGTAGCTGCTTAAAGAGTTCGTCGAAGGCGTCATACGCCAGATCTCGGTCGGCTTCGTACTCCCACGTGCTCGCGGAGCCCAGGTCTTCTATCTCTGGCGAGGCGGCGATTTTGTCGAGTCGATCCAACATCGCTTGGAGCCCCCTGGCTATGAGTGCCTTCTTCTCTTCCGACTCCGTAGCCTCGATCATTTTATTATAAACCTGGGAAAGTCGTTGCTTTATATTATTCAATCCTACGGTTCCTGCTTCTCCTTGGGCAGGCACCGCGCGGGCGGCAGAGTGAGGAGCGGGGTAACGGATTGAACCGCCGGCTTCGGCGGGTGATGCGGAGGCCAGACCAATACCAAAAAGGAGGGCGGTCGCAATTTCTTTAAACCCCTCTTCAAGAAGTTCGGGATCAACATCATCCGATCCTTCGACGAACTTTCTCCAGTTCTCCATAATTAATTTGTGTTCCATTAACTGATTTCCTCCCCAGGGCTATCTATAAATAGTTAGGCTTCTAGGTGTTTCCTTAAATCTTTCTCTTGAATTAGGGTATAAGTAAAACTATTACCGTAAATCTTCGCTGAGTCCTGGCATAGTTCCATGAATTTATTGTAATCTTCTACCCTTTTGAAGACTTGGCACCCGGCACTCCATTTATTGATCACATACGACTGGTCGTAGGGATTGCTACGATGGATGTTGATGCCAAAGTAGCCCTGGTCCAGCGTGAGGCTTAAGTTATTATAATCTATAATCTCATCTTTGTTATTGTCTCGATAAACTTTTACTGGTTTGCGCTGAACTAAGGCTTCATATTTGCCCTGGTGCTTCCCAAGTTTCCATGTACTGCGATACTGTCCCGGTGCGAGGATGGCGGTCCCCTTCGGATTCATGGGATTCATCAGCCAGTATTTCCCTGGGTCCGTCGTGATTGGGTAGCGGTGGGTAACCATCAACTCTTCTTCTCTATACATCACCAGCAAGAAGTCATCAAAAGTATTGGAGCCTTGGTTGTCTCTGCGGACGCCAATTATATTAATATTTAGTTTTTTGTCCGGCGTGTCAAAAAATTTATAACCTTTGAAGAAGAAGTAGGACTCTATATTCTTAGGGGTCAGGAGTTCCATCAGCATCTTCGGAGGTGTTGCTGGCGGATTCGACTTCTGGGGAGAGGCTCTTAGTTTGCCCAACATCTTCGCGAGTAGATCTAATAAGTGAGTCAACAATGTCCTGCACCTCTTTGTCTGCACCGGGGGTCTTCATCTTATACAGCAGCTTATCATCGTTTTCGGTAAACTTTAAGTCGGCCATGTCTGTTTTATAATACATCAACATGGTTAAATAGGCAGTCAAATCGAAATCCGCTTCAGCCTGAGCCTTATGACGGATCCACTTCATGACGCGAGCAGCGAAAAATGCCTTCTCGGCGTGGACTATGTTGTCTTCCCCGTCGGTAATATAACCCTCTTGTTCGAGCAATTTCAATATATCAAAACTCATTTTACGCCCTAAAAGAAAAAACGACCTCTGAATAATATCATGAGGTCGTTTGATCTTTAAGCTGCTCGACTAAAAAAGCTGCTTGTTATTTATTGCTGAGAAGGCGCTCGATAACGCGAGTAAGGACTGTCTCAGTAAGAGCTTCGTCGTCAATCATGTCAACGCCGAGGTCTTCGTCCTGGCGGTTGGCTACAAAGTCAACTCGTCCGTGACCGGGGGTCTTGGCCAAGGTGCCTTCGCCACCACGCTTGCGAGCGCCTTTGCGGATATCTGTGCGAGACTTCTCCCTCTTGGGGGTAAAGCGTTGGTCTTCGTCAATTTCTTCTTCGCCCACATCTTCGATGCCAACTTCTTCGACATCCATGTCGGGGGCTTCGAGTTCGTCGTCCGCGACCACATCCAACACTTCCTCGCCAGCAAGCTCTTCCAGCTTCGCCCCAAGGGCACCAGCCAGTTCAGCCGCAATCTCTTGGGCGATTTCTGGATCCAGCGCAGGAGCAGCATCGCCCATTTCGCTGTCATCGGCACGTTCGAGGTCGCCTTCGGCGTAATCTTCCTCGTCATGCGCTTTATGCATGTCATGAGCGGCTTCTTCTTCTTCCTCGCCGATATCTTCTTCGGTGAGGTTTTCCAGCCAGTTTTCGGTCAAAGCTGGCATATTCGCCAACTTGCCCCAACGCCGAACGATGTTCTCGTTAACAAGAGTCTTCTTCTTAGTCATTACTATGATCTCCTTAAGGGTGATTGAAAACCAATCAACATTAAATAGTTTGGTAATCGGTAAAACACCTTATTCTTCTTCAAAAACACCAGCCCCTTTAAGTTTCTTGAAGGCCGCGTGTTCAATCTGACTAATTCTGGGGAAGCTTACCCCCATACGATCTGCCACTTCGCGAAGACTTAGCCCGTTTTCATATTTTCTCGCACAGACTACGGCGCAGTTTAGATCATCTTCAAAGTTCATGAAATTTCTACACCCGGATTGATCACAGGGAAGCTTCCATTTTTCATGCACCTCAAAGCACGTAGGGTTGGGACTATACTGAGTCTCCAGTTCCGTGGGTTGCTTGTCTAAGTCGGCTTGCTGATCTTTGGGGGATTTACGATAAAACATTATTTTTGCTTTCCCTTCTGCGAAAAAATGTGAGTATTACTTTCATGGGTGCCGGCAGAGGTTTGCCGGGCCCATTCTACCTTATGCCGTAGCTGTGTCAAGTTCCGTGCACCACTGTATGAGAGTCCGCTCCGAATGCCCCCGCGTAAGTCATGAAGAATATCGTGGACCGTGCCCTTGAAGGGGATATAGGATGCAACGCCTTCCGGAGTAGAAGACTTGTTACGCCAATCCACCTGGGCGTCTTTCGAGGCCATCCCTCGGTATTCTTTTACTCGACTGTTATCGGGAAGGCTGATGATATTTCCTGGGCTCTCCGTTGTTCCCGCCAGAAGGGATCCGCACATCACGAAGTCGGCTCCAGCCGCTAAGGCTTTGACAATATCTCCGGAGGTTTTGATTCCTCCGTCTGCGATGATGGCGACGTCTCGGTCGGTTCTCGCGCAATCAAATATGGTCTGGAGACCTGGGAGTCCATGCCCAGTAACCATACGAGTAGAGCAAATGGAACCCCCACCAATATTACAACGTACAGAATCAGCACCCCAGTCGGCAAGATCGTTCACCCCCTCTAAGGTACATACGTTGCCCGCCATAATATGGATGTGGTTACCATATTCTTTTCTTAAGGTCGTCAAAGCTTTCTTCATCAGAGAGTGATGACCATGGGCAACATCTACGCAGAGGATATCGGTGCCTACAGCGAGGAGGGCTTCGGCGCGTTCAAGGTAATCGCCCGTGACGCCAATGGCGGCTGCCACCTCTCCTGTCCAGTCTGTATGGTTAACCACACTCTGTGCCATCTTTTGTTGGTCGGTAACGGTGGCGTAACGGTGAAGAACAGCTAGTCCTCCGGCACCATTCATAGCCAGAGCCATCTGGGTTCCGGATACGGTATCCATTGGCGACGCAATGATGGGAAGGGAAAACTCCCGGTGGCCGAGATGGCTACTGATGTCCACCTCGCTGCGGCTCGTGATGTCACTATACTGCGGCACAATAAGCATGTCATCATAAGTAACGGCTTCTTTAAATTTCATTTTGTTCCTCTACAACTTTCGTTGCCTTGGCTTGACACTCTGGACAAAAAAGACGGACCAGTTGCTCAGCAGTTCGAACCATCACTTGCCACGTGGTGTGGGCTTCGCGAGTCTGGGGGAAGGGCGACTGACATGCCGAACAGTGGCTGGGCAACTTATCAAACAGATTAAGTTGCGCCCGAAGGCTTTCTTGGTCGTGACGGCTGGCTCCTTTTACCTTCTTCTTGTGAGCGCGTTTTAGCCGCTTCTTATGCTTCTTGTCCATTAAGGATCTCCGCTTCACGTTGAGCCGTTGTTTCGCCAGAGTCCCAGAAAATGGTCCACCATTTTTCTCCCTTTCGCACAAAAGGACCAAGGAGGTGCCCTGTCTCTTCTGTGTCAATTCGGGTCACTTGGGTGTTAGGGGTGAGGTGAATAGTCATCATTTTTCTCCTTCAATGATTTCAAATGGTTCACTACAATAATCATATACCCAATATGGGATTTTGTCAAATATTATACGGCTGACACTAAGCGCAGGTCAGTCTGGGGAATATATTCTTCACTCTGCCGATACTTACCGCACCACTGGACCAGCACAAACACAGGTTCACCACGACGGCGGGCAAACTGTGTAGACTTTACCAAACCAACAAGGTCGTGAAGTCCTTGGCTGTAACGCACCAGTTGACCTGGCTTGAATTTGGGTGCGATTGCCATCAGTTCTCCTCGGGTCCTAGTGTATCACAGGAACTCACAATGTCAAAACAATTGTGAGCATTTGTTAGCATTTCTTCAAACCGCTCGCCAGTCCCCAGCCACTGCATCTTCACATACTGGCGGGGAGGATAGCCGTTGCTCGGCTTTGGTCCAGCGTAGGCTCTCGCAAGAACCAGAGCCAGTTGTCCGTACTTGGCACTATGGCGTGCTCGTAAAATAGTTCCGGGCTGTTGAACCGCCCACATCTTATCGTACATCGCTGACTATCTCCCAGTTCATCGGCATATAAATACAGCGATGTCCGCTTGGGAACAAAACATCCCAGCCATGGGTATGGCGACCGGTTGAACGAGCTAAAACAGCGTAGGGACCATTCATATAGATATTCCAATTTCGCCGGCAATGATCTTTAATATAAAGAAGGGTGCCCGGCTTTAGTTCCTCAGGGTAAACCATTTATCAATTCCACACTATCTTTCAGTCGGAAACACGGGTTGGTCCCCGTTTGCCACATAACCTCTATGATATTAGACATTGGGTCGCTCTTCAAAATAAGTCCAATGCGAGCATATTGAGGGAGTACCAGTTGGGAACTCTCTCGTACTAAAGCGCCCGCCTTCATTTTACTTTCTCTACATATTTTACAGGGTGCTGAGTTGATTGGTAAGTTCCAAAGAGAACATCAATAAACTCGGTCTCGCCTCCCAGGTATTCATCAAGAGCCCAATAGTTTGAACGAGTGACAACGCCGAGTGCCTTGGTGGCGTGGGCGCGGACCAGTTCACCAATTTTATAGCTTCTGTATTCAGGGTTCATTAGTACATTCTTTTCGTTAGATTTTCTTCAAGGGTAAAGAAGGTTGAGCCATCTGGTTTGAGTACGAACCAGCCTGGGTGAGCACTATCGAGCTTTTCAACCAGAACCAAGGGAGTCTTCTTTTCTGCGAGCCAAATAAACCAGTTCGTAGACAAGTAGTCAATCGCCGTCTTTCTAATTCTTACTAGGTCGCCGCATTTCATGATACTACCTCAAAATGGCTGGACTTGCGCCAATACTTGGCTTCGCCTGCACTGTTCTCTGTGTCTAGGAAAGCTATTCTGATGGCGCTGCCGTCGTCGAACATCTCAGTTACCAGTCCCAATATTTCGGGCTGACGAGTGATTGGGTGGGGCTTGCGTCTTACGAGGTTACCGACTTTCACTGAGCATCCTTTCTATGCGCCAGGAGCTACAACTTCCGTGCTCGCCGTCGTCGCAATAGGTCACCTCGATATGGGGAGGACAGGGCTCATCCTCTCCAAACCACATATCAGTGTGGGGGCGGACGTTGGTAATCACAGCCATTCCCCCGACCTTCATCTCAACGAGGTCGCCCACATTAAGGCGGTGACGCCACGGTTCATCTTTATAGTTCACTTATCTCTCCACCTTAATATATTACCATACTTCGGGGGCGAGTCAAGTTTTTATTTGATTCCAAGAAAAGTCAAAAATCTGGGAAAGATGGAAGAAGATTTTTTCGGAGCATATTGGATTTTGGTAACTTCTTGGCTACACGAAAAATAGGGCTGCTCTTTGTAGTCATCCAGCAGATTATTATCTAACACCCAGCGGCGGAGGCTGTCCCACTCTAACACCTGAATCCAAGTGGTAAGAACCGAGGTTTCTAAGACTGCCAATCTATGTAGGGCTTTTTCCTTCTCGGTGGACACGGCATAGCACTCCCCGGAAAAATATTATATTTTCCCTTTGCTGTAACCGTTTTATTCCCTTCCTTCTCTACTATAAATAGAAACCACCATCGGTCATGTGACGTATTTTATCTGTCGCCCGTGGAACCGAGGGCTCCGTCGCCTCTGCTGGTTTCCTCATCGTAGATGCTTTCGGCTTCCACCAATTGCACCTCAGTGTTGATTTTGACGAGGACGGCTTGAGCAATCTTATCGCCAGCGTGAAGCGTTTGGCAGCGGTCGCTTGGGTTGTGAAGGTTCACAAAGATTTCTCCTGTGTATCCTCGGTCAACGACACAAGCTCCCACGAGGAGGCCACGCTTGGAAGCGATGCCCGACTTGTTCTTGATTTCCAGCATGTAGCCTTCGGGTACCTCAATCTTTAGTCCGGTCGGCAGGACCGCCAAACCGTGAGGAAAAATGCTTTCAATCTGTTTTGGTATCTCGGGTCGTGGTGGTGGGCAGAAAAACAAATCCATGCCGGCATCTGTTGGGTGTGCCCGAACGGGCATCTTGGCACTCTCGTGAAGTCGCTGAACCCTTAGTTGGGTCGTGCTCCCTTCGTCTTCATAGTTGGCACAAGCCGGCTTTAGATTACAGCCGCAGTTGTAGCACTCGTTTTCATCCTTTACTAAGTTCTTTCCATCAATCATCTTTTTTCCTTTCAGGGAAGATTAGATCACTCTCGTTAATATAAGTAATACGCCAATCACACTCGCCATGTTTTAAAGCAACAATTTTCATATGAGGAAAAACTATTGCCGTCTGAAGGACTATTCCCGAGAGTCCTTCCTTCGTCTTGTAGGTTTTCTTTGTCGTACACTTTTCCACCTTAACGGCTCCGCAATGCTTGTTTATGAATTCTTTTTGTTCCCGAAGTGAACTGGACAAGGCACCAATCGCCGTCAACGTCCATTATTCGCCCCTCCGTGTCTATAATAGAGAGGAGTTCCCAGACATCGCAGTAAACGCTCTGTCCAATAACGAAGTCACATTCCTTCATTCTGGGCATTCGCTACCAATTCACTGGAACTTTGGATTTTTTCTCCGCCGACATTCCAGAGAAGCTGGATGTCGTTCTCAATGCACACTCGGACCTCTGGGGTGTTCTCTCCCTTGCGGTCGCCACCGTTGGCGAAGGCGTCAGGTTTACAGCGGGTTAGGGCTTCACATACAGTATTGTCTGAGTCATCAACAGTTACCACTTCGGCAACTCCCCGGATAGATGAGATGATTTCGGCTCGCTCTTCCCAGGGCATAAAAACATATCCCTTCTTTCGCTTGAGCCAGTCATCGCTATTCGCAACTACCACTACATCGCCGTGTTCGGCTGCTGCCAGAATCATGCGAACATGTCCTTTGTGAATAGGGTCGAACCCCCCTGACACCATAATACGTTTTGTCATGCTGCCTCTTCCGTGCTTAAATTAATGATAGAGTTTACTTCGTTCCCGTGACAATCCCAGCCCTCAACTTCGTCTCTTGCGAATAATTCAATCTTGTTTTGTTCTGGGAACATCTCTTCAATTCTTTTTCTTACTTCCGACGGCTTGGCGCTGTGCTTGCCTCGCATAGCTGAAACCATTTGGCGGATGTTGCGGGCTCCTCGGGGCTTAGGAATCTTTCCACGCTTACCGATCAAGCAGAGTTCCACTTGGCTCATAGTATAGAAGCCAGGATTAACTTTTTGTTTGTCCCATACAAACCCTACGGTTGCCCAAGAGAACCCCCAAGCTTTCAATAGCTCGATGGCTTGGTCAAGATGAGGGCTCGTTGCCCACATAAAGAGAAGACAATCGTCGTCGCACAAGCTGGGAATATCAAGCTTCTTGAGATCGGGCAGCTTCATGCAGCCGTAGTGTCGGGTGGCTCCCCCGCTATCCTTCCCGCCTTGTCCTGTGTGTTGAAGTTGTCCTTTGTAATCCCAGGGCGGGTCGGCATAAACGATTTGATACTTTTTCAAGTAAGCCTCCTAAAGCTTCTTCTGATGGAGCGGGTGCTGAATCCCCACTTCTCGTTATATTCTAAGTTAGCAATGTACACTTTGTTGAGGGAAATCTTGTCGTCATCCCTAACTCCCCAGCAGCGGATGTTCGCATCAAAGGAATTACTATCGGTAGTACTAATGACCCAGTATTCTTTGCCGTTCTTTGTCTTCTTAATTTTTACGTCCCTTGGAATGAACCAAACCAATTGGAGGTCAGGGTCGTACTCGCTAATGGGAGGACAGCCACGGGTCATCAGGTTGTCTTGGATTTCCTGGGGCATTACCTCGTGAATAGGGAAGATACCAGTAAGAGATGCGAAGTGTTCGAGTTTCTCTTCCTCAGAGAAATCACCCTCGGGAGCGTAGAGTGCGATGTTCTCCTCAAGGTTCTTCTCCTTGCGAGGACGGTCAACTGCTACCGCTGACCAATAATGGCGCAGGCCTGTGAACCTCTCGTCCATCAACTCATCAAGGGCTTTGCTTCTGACCAGAACATCTAGTGCCTTCTTGTTCAACTTGGAGTAGGTAATGTTCTCGTTGAAGATAAACTCCTCAATGCTGGCGAAGGGGCGATTGGATACGATCTGGTCAATCGCTGCGTCGCCCAAGCCTTTGATGCCCGCAAGCGGCTGAATCAATGTGTTTCCATCGTCGCCAATCTCCCACACTCGACCTGACTTGTTGACGCTGGGAGGGACAATATCAAAGCCGAAGGATTTGGCAGTGTTGATTGCTCCTGCCTTCTTATCTTCTGGCTCCTTGTCCAAGAACGCAGCCATCCACTCCACTGGGTAGTAGTGACTAAGCCACGCACACTGGAAGGATACCGCTCCGTAGGATACAGCATGTGATAAGTTGAAGCCGTAGCCTGAGAAGAACTCCATGTTCGCCCACTGCTTGTCGGCAACCTCTTTGGAGAGCCCGTGCTCGGCACAGCCTGCTACGAACTTCTTGTAGAGTTTGTCTTTTACTTTGTCTTTCCCTGTTCCCTTTTTCGTTAGGACCTTGCGGAGGAGGTTGCCCTCATCCAGTGAGATGTCCTTGCCGAGTTTGTGGGCGAGCATAGCTAACTGTTCTTGGAAGACTAGAAGACCATAGGTTTCTCCAAGCACTTCTTTGATGATTGGGTGGTCGTAATGGACTTGCCCAGGGTTGGTCTTGTTCGTCACATACAGGCTGTGAGCCTTGGCGCTAAGTGGACCAGGGCGGAAGATAGCCGTGACTGCTGCGAAGTCCAAAAGAGATTCTGGTTGGGCTTCTTGGCAAAACCGCTGGGCTCCCCCGTTGGTCATCTGGAAGATGCCTGCCCACTTGCCTTTGTGAAATACCTCTCGCCAGACTTCTTGATTATCAAAATCAATTGTGTCTGGGTGGAGATGAGTATTATAATAATCTCTCACCTGCTCAAAGGTCGGCTCTTCAATTCCTTGATGGCGTTTGAGGATGTGACGAATGGCTCCCGAGATCATACGGAGAGTTGATAAGCCGAGCAAGTCAAACTTAATAAAGCCGAGTGGCTCCAAGTGCCTGACGTTCTGACCTTCGCTCCACGGAGTCTGGATGACTCCACCGGAATTGATCAGGGGCATATGCCTGTCAAGGTTCTCCGCAACAACAACCCCACCAGCGTGCCGAGAAATACTCCGCATATTGCCGAACAGGTGGTCAACGTGAGTAGCAACCTCTGGGTACTTCTGGAAAAATGCTTGGAGTGTTTCACTGTATTCTTTTACCTCGTCAAAGGTGGGAGTGTAGACACCGGCTGTCTGCCCGTGAGCCTTCTTGGCTAACGGGGTTGCCTCAGCCATCATCACGCCCGTAACCTTATTGACTTCCATGAACGGAATATCATAAAACTTGCCGATGTCTTTGATCAGTGAGCGCAACTGGAGCGTGTTGAAGTTGCTGATAGGAACAACATTGACCCCAATCTTTCCCCACTCCTCTGCGAGTTGTTGCTTCAGTTCCATCGGCTCTTCAACATCAAAGTCAATATCTGGGTAGCCTTTGCCGCCCTTCGTCAGGAACCTCTCAAACTGGAGAGCATACTTGATTGGGTCAATCTGTGTGATATCTAACACATAAGACAGGAGTGAGCCGGCGGCTGAGCCTCGTCCAAGTCCCACGAGCATTTCCTCCTGGGCTTTGTCGGAGATGGCCTTCATCGTCAAGAAGTACTGGGCGAACCCACGCTCCTTGATGATATTGAGTTCATACCTCAGGCGGTCCACATACTCTGGGTCTGTAATATTCTTTTCTTTCATTCCCGCCAGAGCGTCAGAGGTCAGAGCCTGAATAGCAGTCTTGCCTTCGGGCACCACGAACTCAGGCAGGCGGACGTCGCTGTTGGGCAAGAAGTCTTCGCAGCGGTCAAAGGCAACGTGGTGGGTTCGCTCAATTGTGTCACGGATAAAAGTATCATCGTACTGGGTGCGATGCTTGGCGGAGTAGCTCTTGTAACTCTCCCACATCTGGTCGCCGTTTTTCGGGTAGAGTTCCATCCCTACTTCTTCTACTGAAGCTGGTAATCCATTGTCCCCTTCTGCCCACTCTGGAACCTTACCGGCCCAGCCGATGCGTTTGTACATCTCTCGCTCTTTCCAAAGCTCTGGTCGTGGATAGTGGCTATCGGCTGTGCTGATAACCTCTACGCCCATCTCTATACAGGCTTGAATGATAAGGGCGTTACCCTGATGCTGCTCTACGATATCGTTCCACTGCACTTCGCCATAAAAACGGTCGCCGAAGATTTCTTTGAACTGGGCAATAGTATTTTTCATCTGGGACAAGACTACATCTGCATCATATGCCCCAGTGATAGGATCTCTGTGCTTCCAAAAGTCTGCGAATAAAGGACCAGACATACAGGCACTGCTGATGATGAGCCCCTCGTTGTATTTGTCCAACATCTCAAAGTCCATGCGGGGATAGCGATAAAAGTTTTCAGGCTGGTAACTGTTGGACACCAACTGGAAAAGATTGTTTAATCCTGTCTGGTTCTGCGCAACCATCACAAGGTGGTTGCGGCTGTTGAGAGGATTGAACTTCTTTTGACGGTCCTCATCCTCAATGACCATCCCGAACTCTTCTTTCTTTTTACGTTTGGAGTTAGCCTTGTGCTCTTCGTACATCTGCCGCCATTTACGATGGGACTTGATGAAGTAGGATTCACATCCGTAGATGGCTTTGAACTCCTTGCCATCCTCCTTCATTTTCTTTAGGTGCTCCACCTGAAACGAGAGCCCGTTCATATGACCGTGGTCAGTCAGGGCGTGGGCGTTCATCCCATTCTCATAGGCGAAGTCCATATGCTCCCCAGGCATTCCCAGTCCGTCAAACGGTGAGAGTCCTGAGTGAGCATGTAACCCTACGAATGGGATCTTGCTCTCAATGCGGTTTGCCATCAGCAACCTTTCTATCTTCGTGTGATACTAGTATACCAGAAAACAGGAATTGTTCAAGAAAAAAATGAGCAGGGCACCATCCGCCCTGCTCTCCACCCACTAGTGGGGATCTCCAATTGTTTTAAATAGGAGACTTATTTTTCTTCTTCCTCTTTATCTTCTTCCGGCTTGTCGCCGTAGACATCTTTGGTGCCATCCTGATAGGTGATAATAGTTTGGTTGGCTGGGTGGGGTTCAATGTGAACCTTCACAAAATCGCTCATACTATCAAAGATGGCAATACCTCCACGGGGGGGCGGATAGAGCCAGTGGACTACGCATTGACCTGTCGCCATGACGACGCCTTCAATAACTACACCGTCACCCGAGACTCCCGTCTCGTCGTGCTGGCGATATACGGTGAAACTGGTAATCCCTCTGGGGGCCAACTTGGAAGGGGGCTTCGGGATTAGATCATCAGCAACCTCTTCAACCGTTTTCTGTTCTTCGCTCATTTGTTTGTCTCCTGTGGCCATTCAGCCCCAAACGAAACCGTTGCCAAAGTGACCCCAGTTGGCAGTTTGACGATATGTGGGGGTCTTTAGTTCTAATAAATTTATAATACCCAGAGGGGTAAGATCATAATCTTCTACCATATAAGATTCTCCATCGACGACAGCAGTAGCTTGGACGGGTGACGGATGCCCAATAGCATATGCCAAATATACATAGACTTCCTGTGCATTATGGGAGTCAAGATAATCCACGGCGATCCGGCGCGCCATGTAGGCAGCGGAACGATCCACCTTGCTGGGGTCTTTTCCGGAAAAAGCACCTCCGCCGATCGGGACACGTGGTCCATAATTATCTACTACGAGCTTGCGTCCTGTCACTCCCGTATCAGCATCAAAACCCCCCATGTCCCAATCACCAGCCGGATTTACATGGATCTCCATCTCGGCGGCGGATGCGTCTTCTCCCAAAGACTCCAGCCAATATTCTATCCTCTCCCGGAGCACGCTCGCCGGAGCATTTTGAAAACTCGCTACGACGGCTGTGATTTCACCGGCGTCCAAAGTGATCTGTGTTTTACCATCAAACGGAAACTCGGCATACAGTAACTGGCATAGTTGCCGGGCTAAAAATAATTCATGGGGGATCTTGGAGGGGTTTTCATTGCAGGCATAACCCACCATGATGCCTTGATCCCCGGCTCCGCCCGCATCAACCCCTTGAGATATATAATTACTTTGGGTGACGACGTGCACGTCAATATAATCCACATCGGGGTAAACGCTGCGGACCACCTGAGGGATATCTATCGCGGCATTAGTAGTCACTTCCCCCATCACTACAATTTTTCGATGTCCGCCCAAAGTCTCGACGGCAACACGCGAGTCTGGATCTTGCTCCAAACACGCATCCAATACCGCATCTGAAATACGGTCACAAATTTTATCTGGGTGGTGAGGCGTAATGCACTCGGCGGTTCTAATCATCTTGTTGTGCCTTTCTATGGGGCGGGTTGCTCAAGCGCACGCTGTTCGTCTGAAGGGATGCGCTTGGCGGTTACAGGTTTAAATAATACTACAACATCAAAGTTGTGTAAAGAGTAAAACATTCCATCATAATTTTTAGATACTTCCTCAAAAAGTTCTCCCCATGTGCCGGGGCCTTCTCCTTTGTACAGCCGCTTGGTAGGATTATCGGGACCGATGAGTCCATTGGGGTTTTCTTCGGATCTTACTCGATCATACCCCATAGGATCGGTGCGAAAATCATAGAGTTGACTGGTAGGGATGTCATAAGTATAAAGAGTCTTACCTTGAGCTACATTGCGCTCCCTCTGCTGGGGATCCAGATAAAAGAAAGAGCGAGGAAAGTTGCTGCGCTCCTTCTCGTTCCGAGAGTACGACGAACCCCCAAACCTACTGGGATCAATGACCAGTTCATCGGGTTGTCCATGGTATCCCATATCCGCATAGTGGTACAACTCAGTAACCCCATCCTTATCGTAATCGCTCATCTGCCCTTCGGATAAAAACTGGCGAAAATTGTTTATTAATTTTTTCATAGTCTTCGCTGCAATTCCTTAAGCTTCAGCCGCAGTAGTTGACGATGGTGCCACCGAGATTTGGGAGTGCGGGATTCGTCGAGGGATTTCCGCGTGCGGTCATTGATCTCGTCGATAGTCTGTTGGTGAGTCTTAAGCTGCTCCCCATTGAGTGGAGGCAGAAATACAAAATTATGCTGAGCTTCTTCGACGGGAACGATTTCATAATCTTCATCGAAAAAGGGAACCAAAAATTTCCGGGCGGCTGTTTGGCGTTCCTGAGAATAAAAGTCTTCTCTGTTTTGGACTTCTTCCCCGCTTAATACAATGTCTCGTTCTTGCTTAATTACATCACCTTCGATATAGTAAAACTTGAACCCAGTGGGTTCGCCCTCGGTATCAAAAGTTTTCTCTCCCCATATAACCGCCTCTTGGTCAAACTCCAAACCGGCAGCAATGGTCTCATCCTTCGTGATATTATTGACGATGAAAGATTTTTCAGGTCCACCAAATTTCCCGCGGATTCGAATAAACCCTAACCCCCGTGCCCGCAACCATGCGGCCAGTTCCTTATTAAGTAGGATATTTTCTCTGGCAGGTGTAGGTTCGGCATTGGGATTGGCAGCAGTTATAAAAGCTACCGAGTCGATGGACGGGACATTCCCAGCCAGTATATTCATGATTCGGTTGAAGCCGGACTCATTCAAAAACTTTTTCCACTCGTTCAAAATTTCTTTCATTATATTATTCTACACAGATCAGGTGATTCTCGCCAATGAAAATATATGTCTTCCCCTTGACTGTTACTTCTTCTGTTCCGAAAGAATGGATGATTACAGTTTTTCCAGTCAAGTCATTAGTGCAGTTATCTGCACAAGAGATTACCTTAGCTGTCAAAAACTCCTCAACCTTTTCCTCCACCGGAACGAAGAAGGCACCTGTTGTAGGCTCCTCCTCGATTACTTCAATAAGTAGTCTGCGATTCAATGGTTTCATCGTAATTCCTTCCAGTAGTCTTGAAGCATCGTAAATTCAAAGCGAGAAGTCTGGGTCCACTCACGAAGTTTACAGTGTTTGCAGTAACATTCTAATGCTATCTGGTCCCCCACAATTGCTCGGGTTTGACCAGATGGTAACCACGTGTGTTTGTTCTTGGTACTCTTTTCTTCTCGGGGACAGAATGCCTCTTTTAGATTCTCGGGCATAATAAAGTTCATCGTAGCCATACCAGGCTCCTTTCCTCTTCCTATTATATAATACTTTTTGCTTCCCTTTAAGTAATTTCGCAAGCACCGCCGGCACAGGCTGCCTCACCCTTGAGGTCGGTGTTGTCATCCTCTTCGATGATCTTAGAGAGGTCAACATTTTGCAGGCTCGATAGCATCGCTTCAAACTTTTCTTTAGAGCAATCCTCAAACGGTGCCTGCTGGTAAGTGCCCCCATTGTGGGGGAGCACCGCTAAACCATTATACGCCTTCCGGTTATCCCACATCCATTCGCCGGCATCTGTCCACTCGTTCTCATGAAGAGAGATGGTTGCTGAGACGTTGTGTCCATTTTGCCCTGAGCGTTTGCCAGGGCTTACCCACTCTTTAGTAATTTTCTTTACCCGCCGCAAAAGTTGGAAGGCAGACTCATCACGGAGGATGGCTCCTTCTGGTGCTCGTTGGGGTACTGAAATCACTGCCGTATCGTGTGGACGGAAGTACTCATCCTCCACCAACTCAGGGTGGTGAATTGCGAGGTGCCAATAAATTGGCTCATTTTTGCCAACTCTGATTCGTCGGATATAATAATCATTGTGCCACGCATGAATACCGCTGGAGGTTCCAAGGGTCAAACTCGTGGTGCCAGCAGGTTTTACGCAGGTGGTGCGGGCTGCGGTGTTGATGCCAATCGCCTGAGCGACACGGGCATTTTCTTCTTTCACTACACTGGCAGCGTCCGTCAAATTAATATCACCTTGGAGCACACGACCAGAAGCAATGCCTGTCATAGACACGCCGATGAGGGCATCCTTTTCTGTGGTTCTCTGCCACACATTGCGAAGATAATGGAAGTCTGTGTAGCCTGCTTGGAGGGTGCCGATAAAAGCCGCGGCCCTCACTCGTTCCTCTAAATCATCCTGGCTCGTGATGTTACTGACGTTGACTTCGGTCAGGTTGCAGAACTGAAATGGTCTTAATCCGATTTCACAACACGGGTTGGTTCCCCAGTCCTTATCGTTGGACAAGTAGATTCCGGGCTCCCCTGCGTTGGATGCTTCCACACGCTTCCATAAGTCTAAGAAGAATTCTTTTGTGACTCTGTGCCGCAAAAGCACAGCAGAGTTATTGGCTCGTCCACGCTGTGGGTTAGTCTCCCACCAGTTGCCAGCCTTACAGGCAATCATCTCGTTGTCATCTGCGGAGAACAAAGAGATGAGAGCAGCACGGCGGATGCCGCCAGCCAACACAGCGTCAGCGATATGGCACACAATGTCGTGGACTTCGATGGCAGACAACTTATCGCCGTCAGTCTTCTCCGACAAGACACCTTCCACCTTGACCAAGCATTCTTTAAGAGGCTGTGGTCCTGGGGCTTTGCCGCCAGAGGTTACGAGGCGAGCACCCTTAGGGCGAATATCGCTATAATCAAATCGTAGCCGAGAGCCACCGAAGAAGTAGCTGCGGACAAGATACTTAACAGCGTCTGCCCATCCTTCAATACTATCATTTATTAAATACCTCCGTGTTCTTTGTTGGTTAGGTTTTCTAATTTCTGGAAGTTCATCAACGTGGTGCTGTTGGACAGAATATCCAACGCCTGTTCCGCCGAGCAACAAAAACATAATCTCACCGAACACACGCCAGTCATCTACGGGAGCATAAGCGCAGTTGAACACACGATTGGGAGAGATTTCAATAGGTTTCCCTGCGAACTGCATCGAGCGCATGGAAGGGAGAACCTTCTTATCATATACAAATTGATAGTTGTCCTTGATCTCTTGCTTGAGGTTGGGATACTTCTTCATATGCATTTCCATATTACGAGCGACAAGCTCTTCCCAGGTTTCCCGTCGTTGCTTTTTAGGCAGGTATCTCGCGTACTTCATATACACTGTGATGTCGGATAGGATTTGTGTTGAGATGTCTTGCTCGTTCATGATGCGGCTTGTTCCTCTTTTAATTTTGCGCCCAGTCTCTGTATTTCGTCCTTAAGACTGCTCGGTGGGTTCAATTGTTTTTTTTTATCTTCAGCGTTTTGTTGGCGCTCGGCTTTAAACTTCTTATATTTTTGGCGAAGGTGTTCGTCTTGTTCTTGTTTAGTCTTCATCACTACGGCATCAATTGTCGAGCACTCATCGGGGGGCAACACCTTCAGGTGCACCTTGGCTGTATCGAACTCCATCGGGTAGACAATGCCGTCAATGCCGTTGCGGTTTTTGGCCACGAACATCCGTCCTTTGTTCTCGGTCTTATCTTCAATCGTGCGCGAGATAGTACAGATAAAGTCAGCCACAAAGCATTTGCTAAATGCTTCGCTGATGGATTCCATCGTGATGACCTCGGCGTTCAATCCGCTGCGATTGGTTTGGGATGCTGTCCATACCGGGATGTCCCAGACTTGGCCGATGGCTCGGAGTTCTTCGTAGATGTTGCCGAGACTGTGGCGGAGTTCCTGAGTCTTGAAACCGGAGGCTGTTGGTTTCAAAAGGTCAGCGTAGTCCACGATAATCATATCGGGGTTGATGCCTTTTTGTTTTAGTTTTTCTAAGTGCGTTGAAATTGTGCGGGTAGAGGCTGACTTGGTTGGATACTCTTTGATAATGAGTTGTCCGGGGATATGTTCAATCACCTCTAAGATGGAATCCTTCATAGACATCAAGTGCTTCAAATCAATCCCCGTGATACAGGAATCGTACCGTTGACCCACAACGGTGTCTGCTAATTCTAATGTATAGTGAACTACCGTCTTGCCTTTGACCACCGCCATCGCACCCAGGTGAGCAAGAGCCATAGACTTGCCCGCACCCGTTGGAGCAACCACCACACCAAGTTCTCTCTTGCCGAGACCGCCCTTGGTAATCATATCAATCTCATCCCAGTGGGTAGAGACCGGGTTGCGCATCTTCATTTCAAAGCGATCAAGCACATCTTTGTGCCAGTCATGACCGTGGTCGTTGTCTGCGCCCAGGTTCATCGCTTCATTAATAACCTTTTGAATCTGGTCAAAGCTCTGGGACTGAAGAAGATCTACTGATTTGAGGATGGCTTCCTTTAGTTTCTGCTTCTTGCAAAAGTCTAAGGATTTCTCTTTGACATACTCCTCATCATCATCGGCAATAGAATTGCTCTTGATGCGAGCCATAAAATCAATGACCTGTTTAATAATACTATCTGAGTAATCCTCGGTCTGGGTCCGGACTACAGAAACCATAGCGTCGTAGGTGGGGTGTGGGTACGACTCTTTGTGACGGAACATCAGATCCACAAAGACTTGAAGGTATTTCAATTCGAGGTAACTGGTATCTAAGACCTCTTCCATCTGATTCGCGAAATTGCGATCAAAGAGAATGGTCTTTACCAGTTTTTCTTGAAAGGATTTTCCGAACTTACTAAATGTGTCGTATTGTTGTTCGGGCATTTAGATTCCTTATTCTTTACTATAACTTACTTGACGAAAATATAAAGGGCACTCTCAAACTTTTTTATGAGAGTTCAGCATTAACATAAGTTCATCAATATTAAGAGTACCGATACCATCCTTGAGAAGCATTGTCCTAATTATGGTGCGATTGAGATCAACCCCGTCGTTCTGAATCGCATATTTGAGTTTGTTAACTCCTTGCGGTGATATGGTGCTTGTATATAGCTGCATGATTTCATAATTTAAGGCAATAATTTCTTCATTATCAACAACATTTTGATATGCCTTGATTTTATTTTTATTATTTTTTGCATGTGTTAAAATGTCAACGAGCCCATAGTCTTTATTTTCCGAAAGGAAGGGAAATCTTTTAGCCATCGTCTTTAAGCCCAGTCCCCTAACCCCTTCTAAATTGTCAGATTTATCTCCGACGACGGCTCGTGCCCAGGCAAAGTTACGAGGATGTATGCCATATTCCTCAAGCACCTTTTTCTTGTTGATGACTTGCTCGTTCTTACCAGGGCGTAGCAAAATAGTTTTATCATCGCATAACTGTAAAAAGTCTTGGTCGTTAGAAACGATTACCTTTTGCCACTCATCATATTCATTACAGTGACACAGCCAGGCGATAATGTCGTCAGCCTCTACATTCTCCAAGGACATCTGAAGAATGGGAAGTTGCTCCAAGTATTCGGTTAGACGCACAAGCTGGTCGTATTTATTTTCCCGCTCTGCTTCCGGGGTCGCAAACTCATACTCTCTGTTGAGCTTGGGGGCTTTGCGTCCGAGTTTATAGTTTTTGTTTTTCTCCCGCCGGGATTGTGAGCCGCCAGGACCTTCCCAACAAACAACAACTCGGTCAGGTTTAGCACGGCGCACTTCTTTCTGAAGGGAACGCATAAAACCAGTCAGTCCGCCAATTGGATTTCCGTTGATATCCAGTTGGGGAGACATGACATAGTTACGGATGAACATGTTTTGTCCATCAATAATCAGCAATCTTTTCATGGGGTCTCCGTAAGAGTAGTATTTCTACTTCTTACCTATTCTACACTCATCCTCTAGGATGTCAAGAACTCTTTTCTTAAACTTCTTATCTTCTAAGAGTTTCGGAAAGTCTTTACTTTGGAACTTTTTATCTTCCCCGTCAACATTGATAGTATACCAAGCGCCGCTGCGAATACAGCCAGGCGTGCCAGCGATAGCACTAAGCCAGGAACCTTCATCATCAACGCCAACACGGTCGTTAGCAAGGTCAAATAATACATCGAACTGACAACTCCTTGGTGATGGTCCGAAGCGAGACTTCATGGTCTTGGCACTCGTGTGGAAGCCGATGACCTGTTTTTTCTCGTTGAGGATCTGTCCGTTGGCTTTGCCCTTGTGTTGGGTCAACCAGACACGAGTTGAGGCGTGGTAGGGCAGCGCCTTGCCGCCCGGCTCCACTCGGTTGTCTCCGAACATCACGCCGATGTTGGTCTTCAACTGGTTGGTAAAGACGAGCGCAATCTGTTCCTTGCCGAGGGTCTCCGTTACTTTGCGCATACCTTTGGCTAGTGCCTTGGCAGTCAGACCGATACGGCTGTTGGGGTCATAGTCCCCTTCAACTTCGGCCTTGACTGGTGTGCCGGCAACGCTGTCCCATACAATACAGACAAGTTTATCGGGAGCCTTTTCTCGCAGGCGACCAATCAGTCGCTCAATCGTCTCAAAGACTTCCTCAATCGTGCCGGGCTGTACATACAAGAAATTGTTCTTGGTATCAAGTCCTAGCTGTTCCATGAAGTCTGGAGAGGCTGCGTTCTCTGTATCAATATATACAGCGATGCCTCCCATCTTTTGTGTGTTCGCCAGAATTTGAGTGACGACCAGGCTCTTACCGCTGGCAGACTCACCAGCAATCGTGGTGAGCTTGCCGACAGGGATACCCCCGTCTCGGCGGTTAGAAATAATATAATCCAAAAGAGTGGAACCGGTTGGGATCCAAGTCTTCACGTCTGTCGGGTTGTCCCCGTGCAAGTCGTATGCAATATTTTCTTTGGCTGCCTTGTTTAATTCGCTGCGCAAATCATTTACAAGGCTGTTTCCAGACCCAGTAGCCATTTAAACTCCATTTCCATAGGGAGGGGCACCTGTAACCCCGTGCCCCCCTGCGGGTGCTGGTCAACTAAGACAGCAAATCGTCGAACGCTGACTCGATATCGGCAACACCTTCCAAGTTATTTTCAGTCTTGGTCGTGGTGTTATTATTGTAGCGAGTGGTTTCCGAATCCGTGGTGGTTTCGGTGTCACCCAGGGTGTCGTTGAGAACCTTCTCGCAATCCTCGTAAGAGGAGACTTCAAAAATGTCTGAAGCGTCTTTGATAGTTTCAAGAAGAGTGTTGACTTCTTCTTCGGTCTTCGCCAACTTGCTGGTGCGGCGCATTGGGCGCACATCAGTCGTTGGGAATGATTGACCCGACTTCTTGCCGTAGTCAATGCGAATGTCCGTACCCTTTTCGGTATCGGTAATGTCCCCGTACTCGGGGTCAAGAACTACATCAAGTAGTGCTTGGTAGGTGGTGCGGGAAAAGCCCCACCAGCGAACGCCTTTGTCCTCTTCGCCACGGACGACGACAGGAGCGAAGATACGCATCTTAGGCCAGAAGCGTTTGGCTGCTTCCTTGGAGCCATCAGTGCCTTCGTTCCAAAGGCGGGTTCCCCACTCTGCGATGGGGTCAGCATCACCGTTAGTGCGTGGGCTGAGGACGGTAGTCTTACCTTCGGCACCCATGCCGTAGTGGTAATACGCCTCAAAGAAAGGGTCGCCATTCGGCGGACAGACAAGTCGCAACTGGTGCGTGCCTTCCTCTGGCTTCCAAAAGTTGTCTGAAGAGTCGCCTCCTCGGGTCGTAAGAGCAGCGTGCTTCTGCCGCATCTTTGCAAGATCAATACCCATGTGTTTCTCCTTTACTGGTTAGTTGACCGTGTATCTACTATACCACATCAGGAGAGGGTGTAAAGTTAATTTTCTTCCGGCGAGTCTTCTATTTTAAAAATCTTTACGACTTCAATAGGATAAGTCTGAAGTTTTTTTCCTTGGGTGAGAAGCATCGTATTGGTGTATTTTTCCCAGTCCAACTTCAGGTGCCGACCGGTTGCTCCCTCGTGCTCCATCGCTAAGGCCAGGTTGAGAGCGTTGATTGTATAGAGGGTATTGGTCTGCTTCTTGCGGTGCAGGCGCATCGTGTACAGACGAGGGTTAAAACTTTTCCCCCGTTCAGTCTGAGCATTGTAGGTTAAAATTTTCTTCGATGGGTCGCTAACATTCCGCAATAAGAAAATATAAGGAGCCGTCAAATTAAGATGATCAGCGATAAATTGAACTTCATCGTGAATTTGCTGGTCCTCCTCTGTAGTAAGAAAGGACGCTAACAAAAAACCTTTTCGCTTATTCACGGAATTCTCCCTATTGATCTCATAAAGCTAACTATTCTAAATAGTCTAAAAAGTTAGATTCGGCAATCAAGAGTGTTGGGCAAAATCCTGAATTTTATCTGTGTATCCAGCGCACAATACCATTATATTTTCAAATGTAGTTTCGTACACGGAGAAGCTCGCAGAAGCAGTCTCGGTTTTATAACGCTTTACGTGGGATTTGATCTTCTGCATAAGGGAGCCATCCGATTCCATCATCGATGCGGGGATACCATAGAAGAAATGATAGGAGTTGGGCTCGGACAAGGGAAAGAAGAGTCTTACATCGCCCTGATCCTCCTCAAGCGAAGAGAGTCCAAAAGAACTCATGCGAGACCATGGAGTAGTATCCAAGGAGGTTGAAAGAACGGGGTCCGTGTGATTATAATAATTCACCATAGCGAACCCATACGCGATAAGGTGGGCTACACTTTTTTCGTACTCCTGTATCGGTACATCACCCACATACGACTCAACAGTTGGTCGGTCTACGAGTAATAATTGTTCCAGAATCCCACTTCTGGCATACTCCTGCAACACCTTGAAGGCTATCTTGTCATCTCGTCGTTCGATGTGTGACATCATGGTACGATCCGGGCAGACATACAGTACATTTAATTTAGCGTGGCTGATAGTTTCTAAAAGACGTAACAACACACCGTTAATAGCCTCTCCGCCGCCGGTGGCCACCAGAACGTGGTCCCCATCTTTGATGGACCGCAGGTAGATATAAGCCTCTTCTGCGTCAAAATTCTTTTCATATTCTTCCATGTTGTCACAGGGATCAAGAGCGAGAGTGCCCCGCTCCTTGAGGTGTGTCCCTATCTTATAGATGCGATATTCTGGGTGCTCGGAAAGTTCCTCAGCAAGTCGTACCCCCATCTCCCCGAGACCTATCACTTTATCCATTACTCATCCCTTTCATTTTTCCAAGCGTCTTTCCACTACTCATGTTAATTTTGAAAGACCCAAATCGTGTAGACGACATTAACTCAACTATAGAATTAATTAGGTGTTCATCCTCCTTTTTGAAATCTAAAACAACTGCATCATGAATAAGGAAAGCAATACGGGTGCCGGTGCCGTGAGTCCGTAAAAGTTGATCCACTTTAAGAAATTGCAAAAGAGCTAAGTCGGCGGCGGTGGACTGCACTAAATAATTTAAAGCATGATGTTCAGAAGTATTAGGGATGATCTTGTGGTAGGGAGTAGAGATCTGAGTGCCATCCCAATATTTATCAAGGAGATTATCCTTTTGATAGTAGTCTTCTAATTTTTTCATTACCTCGGGAGACGCAGCAGTTCGCGAGCCATAGAGCCACGCAAAAAACATAGTTTTGGCTTCCTCTCGGGTGGTGCCCGGAGGAAAGACAGTCTTTAAGTGGAATTGGTGAATGTCGTCGGGGGGCTGCGGCCTTTCGAGCAATCCGAGAAGGGTACGGATTTCCGCCCCGTTGAAATCGAACTCTAGGTAATAATCATTATGAGGAAGAATAGCATCCCGGAAAATCCTATTGAGTGTCAGGATGGGAAACGAACCTTTGGTAGTGGTAAGCCGACCCGTCTTCGTGCCAAAAAGATCGTAGGACACACAAGACGAGCCCTCTAAAAGTTTGCCACACTGATTATGATACTTGGGATTGGTAGCATATGAAGAGATAAGACGCTTGTCTATGCGAACAGGGTGCTGGGATATCTCCGATACGAGCATCTGCATTTTTTTATAAAAGTCATAACGGGCAGGCTTGGGCGTGCTCTCAAAAACATGATGGGTTATTTTATTCTTTACCTCACACAATTCAACGAGAAAACGGGTAGGCACCAAATCATAAAAACATGTGTCGCTTAAATCTACACGTGCAATATTGAGAGAGCGTCTAAAAGCCTGTAGGCGACTATAAACATCATCCCAATCGTCCTTAAGGTATTCGGGCAAAACGGATTCTAAGGAGCGCCCCTCTAAATATAAGTTTGCATATTCTATGTTGTCATTCCCCCTCAGATACGGAGCATATCTCCATGTCTGAGATAAGTCCGCAGGAAAATGAGCGGGGTCAAAAAGCAGAGTATTGTCGGCATAAATTCCCACACACTCGTCCTTATCATCTAAGGTCTGAAATATCATTGGTCTCGCTTTTAGTAGAGATCTGGTATCATTATACCTTCAACGTAGTCTAATGTTAATGCGGCGGATCGATAGGGTCCTATAAAATTTTCCTGGAGGTATCGGCGGGCTCGATCAAATCGGTCAGACGGCGAAAGCTCATATATATTAAACAAACTCTGAAGGCGTGCAGCGTCTTGGGAAGGAGAATAAGTGTGTTGGCGCTCGCGAGCGCGGGAAAGATAAAGAGATTTTAAGAGCCACCGCTCCCCATATGTCTTATTGAAGGTGGTGGCATCGGCTGGCTGGCGATGAATTATGGCAGTCTGGGCTCCGCACCGCTGAGCGGTGGGGGAGAAAGTATCCCGCATCGTAAAGAAGGGCTCAAATTCAACCAGCGCATTATAAAAAGACAATAGATAGGTGGTTAATTCTGCCGGATCTCGGTCCCACACCTCGTTATAGGCGACTGAAAACAAGATTTCAAATGCTCGTTGCTGGGTGGATCCCCTCACCTCTTGATAGGCTAAGTAGCCAGTGTGAGGTTGGGCGTCTTCCGTAAAATAAACATTCACATGACGGACTACATCTTCCATGCCGGGTACATTACTGTATCCAAAAGCCCGCGGGCCATTTTCCGGGTCCCCAAAATAAGGCTCACAAGTATCGATAGGGAGATTGTTGAGTAAAAATCCGTCGGGCTCTATCCCGTACATATACTCCTGCATAGCGGGACTGCGGATATCAGCGATGAAGCGCCAGGGAATATTCTTATCTACCGCAAACCCATATTGAGCCGCCATGCGCCCGACCATCTCAAAATTTAAATCCTTGAAAATATAACTTTTCGAAAAATCTTCATCATAGTTAGCGTCGGTATTCATTTCGACCATCAGTCCGGTAGACAGTGGACTCACATAACTGCTCTCTAAAAAGCCAGAATAAGTTAAGGGTCCTGCTTGGGATAATAGGTTCTCTACAAAATCATCAAAGATTTGTAAGAAAGTATCTACCCCCCGAATTTTCTGGGCTCTCCCTGGCGCGCTTAAATACTCATCATTGAAAGCCGGGTACACTACATCAAACATATATTTTTCATATTCCAAAGCCGGAGAAGCCCATCCTTTACCAGCTAAGGGTTGGGACCATGGACTGTTCTCATAGAGTTGCCCATTCCTTACGAGGGTCTGGAGGCGCAAGGAAAAATCCGCCCACGCATCTGCCACGAAATCTAAAGCAAAATGGGTGCCACCGTTCCCATACCACAGGGGACGAAGGCGGCTTTCTTCTACCGTCACCACATTCCCCTTATGATTTATGGTGCCATAAAAGCGATCAGCGCCCCAGGTATCCATAAAATTAGGCAAAAGATTCTCTGGGAATACCACCTTTGCGTAATGCTGCCTTTCTTGGAATATTTCCCGGCTATTATCTCCGTTTTCCCCATACGCGTAAGCCGAGGGGTTGTCTTGGGGGTTGGGCTTATCTTGACGTACCATAATATTCTACCCCATTGTCCTCTTTTCAAAGACGCACTCAATTTGAGTAGTGTAACCTTTCGCACTAATATTGTGTTGAGATTTAACCACGCGATAATATCCCCCCAAAGCCAACACTTCATTACCCATAGCCCCAAGTGCCATGCGACTATCTACATAGATCAAATCACCATTCCTATGGATACTGTTGCCAACCATGTCGATGGTGATATTCTGCGGCAAAAATAGAGCACGGGCGGCGGCGGAGGATTGCATACCTGAAGTAGAAGAATAGTGAGCGGACTCAATATTAAGGGCTTTGAAGTGGGCTTGATCCATTTTCCGGAAATTAAACTTTTTGGCTATCCCACACTCGGCTCCAATAATATAATGAAAGACGCCATCACCTTCATCCTGCTTTCTATTCCCTTTGCGCGTGGCGTGGTTGACCTGCCGTGCAAATACCACATAATAGTTGTAAATAGGGGCAGCCACGTTATCAGTGAGTTGCCTGTTTTTTAAGGCAGTCGGAAAAGACTTGATCATTTCTTCCGTTAAAATATGAATATTCTGATGATCATCAAGATCCTGCACGTCCCAAAAACTACTATAGAGACTCATATCAAAGATAAGGCGCAGGCGATATTCGCTCACCTCGTTCATCAGGCGACCCACCATGCTCATGAGATCATCTATGAACCGCTTAAAGGGATAAGTTTTAGCCCCAGTAGCTACTACATTATCATAAAAAAATTGACTTACATATTCTATCGAGATTGGGAGGTTATATAAGGCCTCGAAGCGGTCGGCAGAAGCACTGCCATACCCTGGAATGCCCAAGTCATAAGGAGAGAAACTCCCCAGAATGAGATTCACGTCATGACGCAATTGTGCTTTCTGCATAGCGGTAGAAATTAAATCTCCCAGGCGCACAAAATAAATGCGTCGCGTCGCATCAGTGGGGGCGTCATCCCCTTTGGAGATAGTATCAGCCTGTTCAGGGCTGTCCGAGCTATCGACAGTATCATAGGACTTGGCCAACTCTTTGAGTCGGGTTTTCAACTCGGCGCGGCTGTGGGCAAGGGCACTACTCACCTCGACAGTTTCGCTTGCCCCAAAAGACTTCGCTGGGTCGGCTTTCACCGTCCCTACAAATACCTTGTGACGATCGATCATCGAGCCCAAAAAACCTTCTAACCTTTCGGCCATCTGAGCTTTCTGCACTTTGTCGTAGGCGCTCTCAAGGGGGCCCATCCATCTCAATAGGTCCTCGTGATTATTGTCGGGATCGGGTGCGCCTTTGTACTTTAACCGTAATAGACTTAACTTGTCCATTAAAATGTCTGTCTCCTCAATAAGCTTGGAGGCGCGAACGGTCGCCAGGGTTTGACCATCAGGTCCTTTAACGAGAGGGGTGCCAGACTTCCCTTTGCTTACAATAGATGCGAGGTAGCCGTCAGCCCACACATCCTCAAGATTAATATCATCTACCGGGATGGAGGTAGCCTTGCTTATTAAATCATCTTTTGTATTATGAGACCCGAAGACATCGGAGGTAGGGCTTGTAATATAATTATCGGTACTCCCCACATACTGAATACTTAAAGTAGTGGGACCCTCTTGTTGGAAATTAACATTATAATCCACCAGATTTAGCATAATAACCCGCTGCATAACCTGAACCGATTCCAGAAACCTATTTAGTTTTTGGCGTTTAGTAGCCTGATCTTTCCCGCGGAACAGTTTTATTAATTGTCGCTGACTTCCTTTTGGGACAGCCCACCCCACGGTGACTCGGAGTTGGCGAAAGTCATTCTTTAACCCCGCGTTAAAATCGGTACTGGTGGAGACGGCTTTACTGTCGGTGATCGTCTTCATGGCCTCGGCAATTTTTGACTCTAAGGCTTTAATACGAGACGCTTCAGTATCGGCTGCCTTACGCGACTCGGCGTCTAAGGGCTTTGCATGAGGAGTCCGCAACCCATTAGTAAAAAGAAACTTTAAATAGTTGATATTGAGAAGTTCCACCAATGACCCAAAATATAATTCTAAGTTAGCCCCAATGATACGGTCACCTTCGTGCTTATTATCATAGTTCCAACTAAAACTCTTGATGCCTACGTTAGATCCGCCAGGGCGGCGGGGTCCAAAAACCTCGTCTAAGGTGCCGGCGTTTCGCCGGGTTTGGGCCAGGCGGCGTGCAAGGGCGGCGGAGGTGTGATCCCCAAAATAAACTTCTTCTTCGTTGCCTTGGTTATCGCGGATATAGAACCGCATATGAGGCTCTAAGACCGAGAGCACATTAGGACAAGCATGGACAAACTCGGCGGCGATCGGTGGATTGACCAAAGTAGAGACGAGGACATCGGGGTCCTCGGTATAAGGATAAAGTCCGTTTATGAGTGTATCCGCACGTGAATCATCAAACCCCTGAAGGGAGGTGGTCAAGCCCTCGTCGCGGGCGTATGATGCGGCATCCAACACCACACTGGTATGACTCACAATCTTGTACAAGTTCTTCAGCAATAACAGTTGGCTGGGTTTGGGAGATCTTGACTGCGCTTTACCTGTGGGTCGAGCCATCTAAAAGTACTCCAATACTCGTTCTAAGGGGCGTGGGACATAATAAATATCCCCTACTTTAAAATCCGCCTCCGAAGCTTTCTGATTAAACCAGGCAATAATCCACCAATATTGAGGAGTACCATACTGTTCATACGCAATATTATACAACTTATCCGTGGCCCCCCACACCTGCGGGTCTCCAGCCAGCGCGGAAGCGCCAAATAATGACGGGTAATTAATGGGACGAGAGGCATATTGCTGAATCTGTGTAACACCCCTTTGGGCAAAAAGAGCATCTCGATACCCTTCAGTGGCATTGAGAAAGATAGGAATTTTTGTATATCGTGAATAAGCCATTGGTGTTTTATCTCCGCATCGTAGTTGGTAGGATTAATATCTAAAAGGGTATCAGGGACGGGGTATCCAGCCGCCACGGTTATACAAGGGTCCTTGCGTTTTGACCCAGGCGTTGTATTGTGACCGGGTGCGTTTGGTGATGGCGACGTAAGCTGCTGGATTGTCGATGCCGCCGTAATCGATGTAAGATGTTCCTCGGTCAAGATTAACCATCTGGTCAAATTCGTAAAGCTGCCATTTTTCGCGGAGGGTGATCTGCCCGGCTCGGAGCCCTGCGTTTATGGTGTCTATGGAGAGCTTCTCTTCACCAACGTCAATCTGCCATAACCAGGACTGAAACTGGCTCTCTTCCACTGCGCTTCCCGCTTCGGGCAGATCCGCGGGTACGGCACTCGCCGCGTTCACCGGCACTGTGGCCCCCTCGCTGCGCACGGCAGTAGCAAATTGATCAGTCACGTAAGGAAAATTACCAAAGTTTAACTTAGGGTCATTAAACCTATAGGTTATTTGAGTCCTGGACATGCCATCCTCTATACTCTTTACCTTGACTGGCTTTCTTTTACCGGTGCTCGCTTCAAAACCCAAACTGTGTTCATGGGTCACCACAAACTCAAAGTTTAACCGAATTGCTTTGGGGTAATATTCGGCTTTTCCTTCGGGAGTCATGCCGTAAAAAAATCCATTCTCCACCATAGGGTCCATAGTTATGCCGTTAACAAAGCCGAGAAGTGCACCACCTGTTTGAGAGTTTTGTATTAAATTTCCAAATTTTACCTTCCACATGGGGTCCTGATTGATAACCCCGATTGCATCCTGGGGATTAGCCGGCTTATCCCGCGATGACTGGGCATATAGGGGGTACAAAAAACTAATCAGCTTATTAATCTTGAACAAATTACGCATGGCGTGTTCATAAGACTCAGCCGGAACTTCCCAAGCAAGTGAGATGGCTCTCTTCGTGTGCATAAAGGTTGCCATAGGATCCATCCGCCCGTACACCTTTTCGGAATTCCACGATGAATTATAGGCATCTCCGAAAGCTGTTATGAAAGCAGGGAAGGTAACGGTAAAGCCTGTGGGCACATGTTCAATATACAAACGCTGCTGTCCCACAGTCTCCAAGTTGCGAGCCCCGGCAACTCGGGTCTGAATGGGACGGCCGTTTATGTCTTCGTCATCCTCCCGAGCGGCGGCGGCGGCACGGGCGTTGCGGGTGATATCTCGTCCAGCCTGAAGGGTTTGACGGTAGTCTGAGTCCCCGGCGATGTTAGTAGCTATAGCTTTCGCTTTTCTTTGTGCTCGTAAATTGATTTTCTTGGTCATAATCCTGAATAATCCATCTTATTCCAACCAGTCGCTGAATTGGGGTCCCTAAACAACTCCCCTTTCTCGATCCTTGGATGTCGATACAATAACTCAGCCTCCTCCCTCGTAATCTTGTTGAAGTAGAGAGCGTTGCGGACATTTAAAGTTCCAAGTCTTTCTCGCTCCATCATTTCTCCAAAGACGCTGCTGTCGTCCGGATCGGGCGCGTCGGGCTCGACTGAATTAATAATATTCTGGCGTGATGTAGAGCGAGAAGAGGTCCCGGCATCTACCCGAGTATGGTACGGAAAGTTGTTCCATTTCACCTCGGTGTCATTAAAAGAATAAGAGGTGGTTATGGTTTGTCGGTTACGACGCCGGGTTACCCCTTCAGTCCAATCGTATTTTTCATCAATCTTATCCCTGGTTGAGTCGTTAACCCGATAGCCCAATTTGTGATCATGGAGCACCTTGAGTTCAAGATTCAAGCGAAATGTTTTTGCGAAATATCGAGGTCCCGTGGACGTCAGTTCGTTGAACATACCATATTCCACAGCCGGATCATAAGTGACGCCGCGGCAGTACCCTAAAAGTCCATCCCCAGAGACCGCACTTATTATAAGGTTCCCAAAACTAATCCGGACCAGGGGACTTTGATTAATACCGGTGGCGGCGTTTGTTCGGTCGCCCTCATATAGCGGATATAGATAGCTGATGAGTTGGTTGACTGCGCCCAGATTAAATTCTGCATCAATATAAGACTCCGCCGGCACGTTCCACCCCAAGGAAAGAGTTCGTTCCGTACCATTAAATGTAGCAATAGGATCCATGCGACCGAAGACACTCTCCTGGGTCCAGTCAGCATTATAAGCATCGTTGAAGGTATCCAAAAATGCGGGAAACCCTACCTGAAATCCTGTGGCAATATGGGTAATAGTCAACGTTTGCTTAAGTTGGCGAGCAAGGTTCGTAACACCCGGAAGATCTCCATGCCCGGCCCGAGTCGTCGCGAGGTAATCCCCCGTCTCATCCATTGATGTCTTAAATGGTATTCCACTACTTTGTTCGTTAAGTCTGGTCTTGTAGCGATCATTAGCTATTTTTTCGGATTCGCCCCGCAAATAATCAGAGAAGGAAGGAGCTTTCGGAGGGGCAGGAAGTGTCCCCCCTAAGTCAGTTTCTGCCCGTTTTTTCGTGCGTCTGTATCCGGGGTGGAGGTGGCCCAGCCAAAAGGCATCCGCGCGCTCGCTCACAGCCTCTTGGCTTATGGAGCTTCTATAATGTTGAGCAACCGCAGTTGTGCCAGGTACCAAAGGTGGAAATTTCTTAGCCATTTCTTACCCCCTCACGTACATAGGATTAAGGACGACATCGACTGCTTTCTCAATGAAGTCAAGTTGAGTGCCTCCCAATTCTAAAGTAATTGGGAGGGTAAGTTCTTTGACGGTGATAGGACCAGATTGATTCGATCCTCCCGAACTTTCTCTTCCTCTGCCTGCCCGATTTTCTCCAAAGGTTCCTAATTGCAGTAGTCTTCCCTGGGCATCGGTTATGCGGAGGTCGTCGGCGCGACCCTTCACTCCGGCTGCATGTATGATGGGTCCGGGCGCAAGCGTCGCGTCGTTGACGGCTCCTGTAAGTTCGGGGACCGATCGTCCAACACTATAGCCAAACATAGCAGCAGGAATTGCTCCCACGCCCCCGGCTCCCGCACCTATTGCTCCGGCGGTGGCGGCACCGGTCAAGCCACCAGCCAGCCGTGCACGGGCCAGCTTCTTATCTTCTTCTCCGGTTATACCCAAAGATTGAGCAGCATCTTTAATCAGCAACACGCCGCTGGCGATGCCGCCTATTATCTTCCCGAAGAAAGCAGCGCCTTTTGATATGGCTGAAAGTTTAGATCCGAGTGCGGACATCCCGCTGATTAGAGGGCTGAACAACACTTTGAGCCCCTTGATCGCCCAGCCGATGCTTTTGAGTGCTCCTCCGAGGACCAGCAATTTGCTGGTCAACAGTATGACGCTGGCGATGCCTTTCCCCCAGGAACTGGAGAAAAAATCATCCGCGGCTTCAGCCATCTGACCAAGCCAGTCCACTAGTTTGATCGCGGCCGGCGCGAAAGCCATATAGAATTTTTCGTAAGCTATTTGCATTTTTTCTGTTGCCGTCTTGAATCCAGCCTGACGTTTCTCGTTTATTAGTGTTTCCTTTTGGATTCTGCGCAATTCCATGGGATCGCCAAACATGCGGGTGGCAGTCTCGGGATCAACCTTTAAGATATCGGCAACCATCTGAAGCTGTCGTTTGCCCATATTCTTCACGACGACGCCCGTACGATCAAACTCGCCGCGCAGAGCCTTAAACCGGTCGGCATGATCCATATGCATCATATTAACCGACTCAAACTGAGTTCCAAACTGGGCGTTTAACTTACCGGCAGCCTCTGCTGCACTTTCAAAGGTATCAAAAAGCTCTGCCACATCGAAAATCTGTTTCGATTCCATGCCAAGTTTACGAGCTTCTTCTTGCAGTCTGGTGAATACCTTAATACCTTGCGCTCCAAAACGTGCCATCTGAGGGTTAAGGTCATTAAAGTCTTTCAGGACTGCGCCGAGGGGACGTCCGGTTCTCATAGCAATCTTTTCAAAAGATGCTGCGGCTTTGAGTCCGGCTGTCCCAGTGATTCCCAGTCCACGGTTGATCTTATCTAATGTTTTCCCGAAGAGTGCGCCTTCTACACCCTGCACTTTAAACTTGCGTGCGAGGTCGAAAGTCTCAAAGCGAGCAGTCTTCGACAAGGCATTATAATCCTTGTATTCGTTGCTCAACTCTCCAAGAAGTTGACCCTGTTCCTTGTACATGAGCCCCGTGCGGGAGGAACTCTTATAAAAGGTAGCTAAGTCCTTCTGTAAATGGCGAGTGTAGCCTGTTTGGGTTGCCAATGACTTGTTCACTTGGTCCAGTCCGTGGGCTCGGCGAATCGACTCTTTGGCGATCTCCTTCATACTCTTCAGGTGGCTCATGTTGACGCCGGTGAGGGTTGAGAACAGATCGACGGTTGCTCCCCACCCTTTTTTGATATCGTGAGCGGCTTTGACGTTATCTTGGGATACGGTGACTAGTTCGCGTTGGTGAGCTATATGGTCTACTAATGTTTTATCGGCTTCTTTAAGCGCGGCATGGGCAGCGAGGAGGCTTGCCTTCTCTTTGTCCGATAATTCAATACCCTTAGCTTTTGCCTCGTTCTGGCGGGCTAAGAGTTCGAGGTACACATTTACTGATTTGATCTCTTGAGCGTTAAGCTGAAGATCGGTCTCTTTCGCCTCCAGGGCTTTCTTATCTTGTATGAGTTTCTTCTCGCCCCACTTATACTCTTTTTCCTGTAGCTCTAAAAGTCTTTCTTGAGCCTGGATGTGTTTAAGCAGCCGACCGGCTTTCTCTTGGTCGGTCTCGTTGCGATTGACCGGTCGTCGAGGATTATTATTGTTGCCGTTGTTATTACCGTTGTTATTACCGTTGTTGTTGCCGTTGTTACCGTTGTTGCCGTTAGTCATCTACTGGTTTTCCTAATTGCGGATAGGCCAGTTAATGCCTGACTCGCGTTCAAAACGCTTAATGGCTACGTCCAGGCGCGCTTTTTGCTGGTAGGTCATGGGGTCGTCGAGCCCGTATTTACGGATAAAGTCCATATAACGCTTTTCGTTCACTAAAGCATCAGTAAAACGTTCTACCTCAATACGGTTGCCGCGGACCCGAACAGGGATTCGACGACCCTTGAACATCTTGGATAAAAGATACTCAATCCATGCAGCCAAGACATGGAGAATGTTCTCGTTTAAGGGCTGATTCTTGAAATCATTTAGATCAAACACATCATTTTCAAAATCCGGCTTCATAGAAGAGCCTCCTACTATATCTCTAAATAGTCAGCAGCATAGATTTTAAGTATATTGACGACCGCGGCCGCCACGCGTGGTTTGCTGGGCAGCTTTCATTTGTTCTACTTCATGGGTTTTTTGTTCATGGAGCTTTTCAAGGAACCATAAACGCATCCGAATAGGGAGGTTATAGGATTCGAAAAAACTCCACCCCCCAAAATATTTTAAGTCAAAAAGTTGGTTATAGACTGTTTGAAGGTACTCATCATTCAGGCCAAAAAAAGTCCACGCCGAGCGGAACCTCCATGTCCGCTTCATGTCCGCAGTTGGTGCAAACATAATTCTGAGTCATGTCAATGTTAGGAACAAAGGACACGTACGTTCTCCGGAGGTACCGGGCATCTCGCGCCGGCATATTCTGGATAAGTGTTTCTTTCATGATTGGGGATGGATCTCCGTTAACACTAACAATGTAGGCACGGAAAATATCGGTGGTGGTGGTGTCGTCCTGCTTGCGCTTGCTTTTGCGCTCCGCTTGTTTCGCCAAAGCAAGTTCATCGCTACCAAAAAGAAGCCGGCATTCTACGGTGACTTCCGTCATAGGCAGTGTTATGACGAAGGTCTGATCGTCGGTTAAGGTAACCCCGTTATCGCTTTCGATAGCTTCTCGGAAGTTATTAATAGGAGGATCTTCGAGATCAAAGCTGAACTCGTCTGTAACATTACAAGAGGGACACTCGACCTTTGTATCATACATCGCCCCGTAGCCCGTACGTCGAGCCGCCACCAGTAGGGCATTCTTATCGCCTACCAAAAGATCCCCTACCTGAATAGACGAATCAATGAACAAGTTTTGGAGCATCCGATCCAACGCCAGTCCTTCCTTAAGAAGAGAGCGGGAAGTAAGAATGTCTTCTTCTTTTGCCGTCATATACCGTATTTCTATCATGTCTACGTTATGCAACGGATGTCCGGCGGGGTAAAACATCCCGCCGCTGGGCAATTTCACAAATTCAGTTGGTGTGGCCCAATTAAAGGCTGGGGTGTTTGCCGCGGCTTGAGGAGTGCCCGGAGGGTTAGTTACAATTGGAGCAGGGCTTTCCTCTTGGTGCTCGAAAGCATCTTCGGGAAGCCCTGTCCGGTTTTGATTACGACTCATTTATAGAACCTTTCTTTTCTCTACTATATCATAGCTGGAGAAAATGTTTAAGTGGGAGTAGCTCGGGGGGTGTTCTCAGCCGCCGGCTGCGCCGGAGCCGCGTCCTGCACCCGAGATCTCCAGTTTTGCCCAATCGAACTGCATTTCAATAGTTACTTCATTCATTTCATCGGAGGTATAATCCAACGAGCCGCCGAAATCAACGCTCGTAATGAAAGGATTTTGAAGAGCCCATCTTTCGATAATCTTGCCGTCCTCGTTGATCTGATCAATAAAGACTTGCCCGATTTGCTCCGTAAACTTACGCTTACTTAAACTGGCTTTTGATTGAGCAGCAGTTGTAGGGAACTTATATCCACTTGCGCCGAGAACATCCAAGAAGGCAAAAGACAAATCAGGATGCACAGGATCAACCAAAGTGATAGTAATCGGATCCCAAGTAACACGTCCCGGATACTTGAAGGTGTGATCAATATACTGGTGCTCAATCAGGGAGACATTGGCTTTAGGCTTAGTTGCCGTCTTCACGGTCCAAACCGGGATTGCTCCTTGTCCGCCGGATGAACGGCTGCTAAACTTAAGTTCAAATCGAAACCGGCGTTTTGGCTCTGTCCGCACGTCATTCCAAAATAGTTCTGCCATTGTCTTACATACTCCCTAATATATTTAGTATCGCTCTACGATTAATCCTCGAAAGCGGCTCCGCTATTTGTAACTACAAAGTCGATGGCGAAGAACTCAACAGCACGTGTCGGCTTAACAAGCAACTTAGCGTAGATTATGTTCCGGTCAATCAAGTCCGGAGTGGTGGTGGCATCATCCAACACAAGTCGGAAGTCTTCGATGCCGTATTCAGCTTTGACACTCTCCAGCAATGGAGATGCCTGCCCTAAGAACCTGTCCCAAGTGTCTTGAGTGTTAGGACTAAAGAGCAGTCGCGAAGCGATGAATGAGATCTCGCGCTTGAGATAAATCATCAGGCGTCGGACATTGATACGGTCCAGAGCAGTTGCAGTTTGTTGCAAGGTTTTCTGTCCGAAGATTACAATACCTTCGGCCGGGAACTTGGCGATGGGATTAATATTTGTTTCATACAACGAATCTCTCTGGTCTGACGACAAGCGTTGAGAGACATCCAGCACCGGCAAGCCGGCAGCGCCTTCACTCAAGCCACCGCGGGTGAACCCAGCAGGCGCAAACCAAGGAGCTTGAAGCCTATCCGTACTGGAAAGGACTCCCAAAGCTGCAACGCTCGGAGGTGCCCAGAGGCTCTGGTTAGTATTCGTATCCAAGATACGCACCCATGGATAATACGTTGCGCCATAACTGTTGTTAATGGAGCGTTGTTGCATTGTGTTCACAGCCGCGGCTGGAGTGTTTGCTTCATTAGCAGCATATTGCCCCAGGTTGGTTTCCGTATCAGGTGTGTACGCATCTTCGATATCCACGATTCCCAAGACATCGGCACGCTCTTCGGCTATTTCCAGCAGATAGTCAGTGACCGTAGCCTTGGTAACGCCCGGAATAGTGAGAGCATTGCCCTGCACATAGTCCGGATCGGAAACAATGTTAAGCGCCTTACGCAAGGAGAATAGCTCATAAGAAGCTTTTTCATCCGTTGTCGAAATGGCACTGTTGCGGAAGGGTTCGCGTTCGGTAATATTATATCCGCTCGTCCCACCATGCAAGAGCACGTTAAAGCGATCAACACCTGCCGCCAGTACCGTCTTGTAGGACGATCCCGAAGGAGCCGACAAACTGGTTCCCGACCGTCGTTGTCCGGCAGCAAAGGTATAACCGTCCGCGGCAGAGCCGGAGACGTCATCGAGTGAGAAGACCCACGAGGTAACAATGGCGCTGCTGCCCATGCTGGCGCTCGTCTGTCCTTGGATATCATAAGTAGTAGCGGCTGGATTGGCACTTTCTCCGCTGCTTTGCACATCGAATGATCGGGCGCGCAGAAGATCCGGCAACTGGCTGCTATAAAAAGTCTCATTAGCTGCGCGACCGGTCCATGCACCCCAGTAGCAATTGCGCAGGGAACGCGGCGTACCCCATGTACTAAGCTGCCGCAGAGGAACTGTGGGGAAAGTAATAGAGCCGCTAAATCCGGTGGCGTCGTCTGTTTCTAAGATGTCGGACGAGGCAAAGGAATGACCCGCCAGACCAAATGTGACTGACGATCCGCCTGCAAGCATGGTGTTGACTGCGGCAAGAACACCGGAGACTGGAGTGGAGACTGACTCCGACCAGCCCGATGATCCAGAGACCACACCGACATCACGGTATTTAGGAGGACCCCACATACCGAAAGGCAACCAGCGCGGCTCGCCTGAGCCGGCTTCCACATCCTCGTCCATCACTACGCGGACATAGTTGGACTGATTAGCGTATTGACCGTATTCTACGTTGCGAAGATTGGTCTTATCATAGCGTTGATAGCGATCGCCGATTTGCTTCGCAATATAATCAGCAGACGCGGGGTTAAGATTAAGGTTATCAAAACGCTCGATGACCTGTGGGGATGTATCGCTATCGCCCAATCGTCTTACAAGAATAGAGAAGGAGCCATAAGATTGGTAGTCTCCTTCTGGTGCTTTAATGTTCGAGACAGATATCTTAACCTGACGTTGTACACTTTCGCCGGCGGTCAAAGCCTCCAGGCGGAAAAGTTTCTGCATCTCACTGGCGTAATATGAAGTGTTATTATTGCTCAGATCTTGCGAGATAAACCAGCCGGTGCTGCCGCGAATAGCTGCACCTTCAAAGTCATTTTGTTGAGAGGTGAAACTTCCGGTGGGAACTGCCATGGGGAACAAGGCAGCGTGAAGCTTTCCAGAAGTAATATCGGCGGACAAAACCCCAATAGAGTTTGTCCCTTGTGCGCTCAGAGATCTCTCGAAGGACTCTCCGAGAAAATACTTTCCACCCTGGTAATAGTCCTGCGTTGCCGCTGTAGTAATAGCAGCATTTGTAATCGTCGGATTCGTGTTGAGAACCTTCCGGATAAAGTTTTCGCTCTCTGGGTTTAGACTGACGGTGGCTTTCTTAGAAAGATTACTTCCCGTAAAATGGAGAGTAAAGCTATCAATGTTCGGAACTTCTATAAGTGTAGATCCGTTTTCTCCCGTAGCTGCAACCGCTCCGCCAACCGCCAAGGTTCCCGACAGAAGGGCGCGACCTTGATCCACATAAATTTGAGCCGCCACAGCGCCGCCCACGAGGGTCGGTGCCTTAGTGCTAATACTGCCTGAGGGCCAAACGACGAGGGCATAAACCCCACCCGAGTCAGCGCCTTCATCAGTGGCTCCTGCTGTGCCCACTTTCCAGCCGGCTTTGCCAGCGGTTGTTGCTTGATCAGATTCGTCGCCGAGAACTCGCATGAAGGTAACGGGTCCGTTATTGGTCAACCACGCCTTAGCCGCAAAAGGGGCATAAGTGGGGGCGCTGTCATCGCCGATGCGCCAGACATCCCCAGACTTGCCGCCGGGAACAGGGTTCCCAAACGTTTGCACAAAGTCGGAAAACGAACTCACTGTGACAGGGATATTCGCCGGTCCTTTAGCAGCCCGTCCAATAACAATCGGTCCAACGGCGGTAGGGAGATCAGGCAACTGAGAGTTGTCAATCTCCTCCACAAACACACCGGGGGAAATAAACTTAAATCTTCTTGAAGAGTTATCAGCCATGGAAAATTCTTCTCCTCTTTAAAAACGCGTGTATATTAGCACAAGTATACCAAATGCTACTAATAAATAGTCAGTCACAAAACCAAACACCCACCAATATCCGAGATTGGTTAGCGTCTATATTTATCTTTACGTCCCGGTTTAAATTCCGGATCATCACCCACCACTGTTCTCTCGCGACCAATCGTTACTTCGGCAGCCGATTCCCTCACCACTACATTCGGGGTTTCTTGGTTGACATCTGCCCCCACAAGGTGTCCCAACACTTTAATAGTAATAGTCGTCTTGAAAAGACGCTCGGCGGTCTGAAGTTCAGCGTTATTACTCTCGTTGGCGAACGATTCATTAACAAAAGCTTCGTATGTGTTCCCCTCATGTTTGATAGAGAAAACAGCCGGTGTAGAGAACTGACTTAAGACAGGTGCAAGCATCTCGTTCATTTGCTGTTGGTAAGAGGAAATCAATTTAACTTCATACTCAATTTCAATAAAAGTCGGATAAGGCACCATTAATGTCTCATAAACAATTTTTTGGTTATCGAATGGAAATGTCTCATAAGTCCTGTCAGTTCCATTGCCAAAACGCCGGAGGGCAGTTGCGTTAGCCCTCTCTCTGGTCTTTTCTTGCATGACTCGGCGTGCAATAGGAATAGAAGCTTTCCTATTGTAGTAGTCATAGTAGGGAGGAATATACACCCCATACCGCCCCTTGTTTTGAGGATTTTTAACCATATTTCCCCGAACAATAGCGATCAAAGGATATTCCAACACTCGATCATTAGATCTCAGGTCCCGCTGTTCCTTGATCGCAAAGGATCGCTCAGGGCTGGCGAAAATAATCGGTACTTTGCTGAAGCCTTTGTTGCTCGTGCAACTAATAGTCAAATCATCGTTCAAGTAATTATATAATGCCTGGTCAATGTCTTCAATCGTGGAAGGACTAAGAGGGTATGTTGCGCGCAGGTCTTGATTTAATATAGTACGTTTTGGCATAGCTTATTTCCCCGATGATCCTAGTGCGCCGCGGCTAACTCCACCGAGCACCGATCCAGGGTCAAAGAGTCCGAGACGAGCTTCACGGCATGTGATGCTGCGTGACTGCATATACCCATCTGCAAAGCCCGTATCCTGCCCAAATAGATTTTTAGCCGAAGCTGCGACGTCTATAATCTCAAAAAAGGTCTCATCATACTGTACAAAATCCCCAATGCGGAGGTACAGGTCCTGATCCTGAGAAATACGGCGATCATTAAACCGAGATTCTATCATACGTACATTATCATAGCCGTATACTCCCTGTACACGCTCCGACTCGGTATATGCAGTCAAGCAATAAACACGGAGTGGCGATAAGAAGTTTTTCTCCACTGCCTCACCATAAAAGTTATAATTTGTCCGATCGACATCGACAGGGAAATATAATATTTGTTGCCCGATGACCTTTTCGATAACTTCATCGTTAATCTGTTTAACAAAATTACGTTCGGCAGCACCGACAAATAAAGGGGGTGGCGGCTGGAGGGGCTGTGACCATCTGTTCTGGCTTGCCATTTATTTAACCCACGAAAATGCCGACGGGTACCTTACTGGCGGCATCGGTCAGACTGTTTTGAAGACTCATCTCTTTTTCAGCGAGAACCGAATAGACCATCTCGTCTAATACAGCTTTCAATTCATCGCGTAGAGCTACCTGCTCTTCTTTAGCTTCAGTTACCAAGGCTGGACCGTTGAGGGTGACTTCAGCATTGGGGATGGGGATGGCGGCCAGCTTGGACCGTACCTGCCCCAATGTCTCTTTGGCTAAAGCTAATGCATAGCGCCGAATCCACTGCTTACCAATACTGTTGATATTCATGTAGGGAATATTAGGAAAAGGTAACGTATTGACATTATTGATTCCCTCGACCCCATATTTCCGGGTAGGATCGTCTTTCATGGGATCGTCCCATGGTCTAAAATCGACCCAGAATTTAGTAGGATCATTATCCGGCGTTGGGAAGAGCCGTAAATAATTGTTATTAATGCGGAATGAATAATGAGATGCGCGGACGTGCATATCTTCCTCAAAGGTGTAGGCTTGCAAAACATTCTGCCACGCAGGCACAAGTTGGAACGTGCTGTCGTCCGCGTACATACCATAAGTGGAAAGATTGCCTACGGTTCCGACTGGGTACCCACCGAAAAAGTTCCACATCACGGACGGAGTTTTATAATAAACCCTGATGACATTAATAGCTCGATCACCCACCTGATTATAAAAGTCCGATGCTGGGTCAAGAGAGGCTGTATAGATAATTCCTTGAAGGTCATAATCTTGTTTGTCTATTTGGGTAGTAAAAGAAGCCGAATAAATAGTGTCGGATGCCCCTACCCCAATATGGGTACTATTAGCTTTCCCCATCGTGGTCAGGTATCGTAACTGAAACTTAGGATACTTTAACTGAGGTGATGATGTTATCCCATCGGCATATGCTGTAAACTCACCATCCTGATCAAACGAACCTGTTGTAGCTCCAAGCAATTCAAACAGTACATTTTTGGACTGATGCGAATTGATGAGATAAGAATATTCGAGGCAAGCCTCCTCATAGGCACTGTAAACATTGCGGGGCTGAATTTCTAAATCAAGGACATTCCCACCAAGCTTGTTATAAGTGTGAGCCACTTGATCCACTGCACCACTGATAAAAGCGGGGGTGCTATAAATTCCGTAGGCTAAAGCTGTCGCAACTTGTGATGCTGTTCCGGTAGCCGGTAAGACAACGGCACTTTGAACACTCTTCGGTTGTAAGTTTAATGGCATTATAAATCCTCGCTACCCTATAAATAGTTTTTTACTTTCCCAAACTTTCGGGTAAAAGAAAAACACAAAAGAAAACCCCGCCACTAGGACGAGGTTCCCTTCAGTGTTATTCACTTGAGTGAACGATTATATCGTTTACACCAAGTCCGCAACAACAACTAGACCGTACATGTCAGGTCTCACCATCTTCTTCGCGTAGCGAGTCATGACACCCTTACGGGGCACGAAATCTTCCGGTCCAAAGATTGTGGGCGTGACTTGCAGCGGCACATACGGGGCGTAGACATAGCCGCTTTCAAGGAAGCTGCTGCCTCGGCGACCCACGAGAATCAGATTCCGCGGGAAGTAAGGATCTACGTGAATGTCCATCTTACGGCTGATCGAACCAACCTTATGAACACCCCAGCTACCCTTGTCATCATCGACGGCTGCCGAAGCACGGAAGCCGCTGGTGAATTCAAGGATGTTTGCCACTTCGGGAGAGCAAACTAAGAAGTTTGCGCCACCACGCAGGGTCTTACGGTGAATGCGAGCACTCACGTCGTTCACACGTTCCAGGCACGTTTCGTACCATTCGGACACGTTGCCGGTGAAATCCGGATATTGTGTCGTGTTCAACAGAGCACCTGTTTCAGCGTTAAGGAACTTACCTGGGCTACGGCTCCAGTACAATGTACCGGCGGTCGCACCATTGATCAGGTCTGCAAGAATCTCTTGATCGATTTCAAGAGCAATCTGCTCAGACAAAATACTTGTCAATTCAACTTCGGCGTCGAGGTTGTGATAAGCATTCAAATCCTGAGCAAGTTCAGGGCTCCACTTAGCCTTGAGCTTCTTGGTGTTAGCAGTCACCGCCACCGAATCGATCTTAATGTCGATCTGGGGAAGGTTCGTGTTGTTTTCCAACTGCCACGGCGCGGTGCCCATGACAGAACCAATGGCTCCACCCTGTGACCACGTGTCATCCAGCGGGAAGCGAATACCGACCAGAGTAGCAGCAGACGTTGCCAGCGCATTACAATCTTCACCAGTACTGGTCAAGACCATGCGAAGCACGGTTGTCGAGCTACCAGAGTATTCCGTCAAGCGGCGTACTTGGAAGCCGCCCGTGTTGAGTGTTCCGTCGGGACCTTCAGTACCCGAAACACAAATGGCAACAAAATCCTTGAGGTTCAGCCCAGCCGGTACGGCTGAGGAGAGAACAACATAGGGGCTGCCAGTTCCGAGAGCGCCCGAAACAAAAACGGGATCGCCACGGAGAACGTCGAAGAGCGCGCCGCCGGGGCTCGAAGCTGCATCGCCGTATGTACCAGAGGCATCAACGTTGACAACCTGAACGCTCGAACCAGTCGGTCCAGCAAAGCCATTATTGAGGCTATAAAAGCTGGATTCGCCGAGGCGATTGCTCAAATCCACACCACCGGTGATCTGTTGACCGACAACGCCACCACCATAGAGCGAACCGCTAGAACGGTTAGCCAAACGAGCAGTAATACCATTGACAGTCGTCATTGCTGCCGAACCATCGTATTGGAAGTCGAGGAAGAAGATGAGTCCACTGGGGAGGCTCATCGGTTGGACCGACACAAGGTCCTGGGCCAAAAGGTTGCCGAAAACACGGCGAACAATTGGGAAAGCAACCGAGGCAAAGCCTTCGACGTCACCAGCAGCCATTGTGCTGGTTTCTTTAAGCAGTTGAGCAGCTTGGTTTTCCAGAAGACGCGACATGTTACTACGAGTAACGTCGTCGAGACCTTCCAAAAGACCGGTCTGTTCCCACTTGCCGAGAAGAGCTTCACCCTCGTTGGCAAGAGAGCGTGCTCTGATGCCTTCTGTTAGGGTTTCAATTACAGACATTTTAATATTCTCCTTAGAATTGTCTTATTTGTTCATTCCAGCGAGTGTAGCCCAGCGATTATAGGTGGGATCGCTATCAGTAGAGGTGGGACGCTCATTGCGCGCACCACCAAGAACCACAGAAGAAGTACGGGTAATCACTTCAGACAAAGATTGTGCGGGAGCGGTGTTAGAACCGCCCGCCAATGTCTTTTGAAGAGTTTCGTACATCATCTTCGCTTCTTCTACGGACGTTGCTTTCCCGACCATATCAACAACTTTATTTTTTTGCTGCTCATTCAGAGAGGGATCAGTTAGGACACGGTTCGCATATAGTAACCTGGCATTCTGAAGATTAGTTTCTTGCAGTTTGCCTTTCATTTTTTGTAGAATTTTAGTAATAACTTTATTTTCGTTTTGAAGTCTGTCATTTTCAGCAGAGACTTTTTGAAGGTGCTTGATATCTTCTTCTTCCATACCATCGGTATAAACATAAAGACTGCCCTCGTCTTCCTCTTTCTGGTCTTGACTCAACGCCTCTTCGGCGCGATCCAGTTCGACCTGGGGGATATCAACTACCATCATCTCTTTAAAGATGTTGACAAGTTCGGCTTCATTAATCTCAATTTCATCATCGTGACGATTCCCAGGGACATTCATAGCCGAGTCATCGTCCAGATCCACTTGAGCTTCCTCGTCTTCTAAGTTAATGTCTATGTTGTCGGCCACGTCGCCTAAGTCTTCGGAGAAATCATCGTCTGGGGCTTCCGCCGCGGCTGCGAGGATATTATCCAAATCCACTTCGACAATGCCTTCGTCCTCTAAGTGAGCCATAGGTACCTGCTCCATGGTTGTGGAGGAAACCTCTCCCTCTGCTTGATCTAATGCTGGCGCATCAGTCACTATCGGACCTCCCAGAGGATCATCTTCCAATCCCAATGGGTCCTGTTCCGACAAAAGGCGGCTTACCGCTGACTTCACTTCTGTAGAATATTTTTCGACTACCGCAGCTTCTGCATTCTTTAGCGCAGCTTCGCGGAGAGCTTTGGCGTCAACAATGGCCTCTTCAAGCATACTGGACATATATAATTCCTCTTCTTTTCGATGCTTTGCATCAAAATTAAATAGTCTCTTGATCGTTTAAACGACCTGTAAAGTATTAGTCCGTAATTCCCGAGCCCGTGAGAGTATACATATTAGAGACGTTAATCCCGGTTATCGCCGCATATAGGTTCCAGCCTTGCACCGGGGCTCCCATGGGACTTGAGACGTATACCCGGTCGGTCTTGACGTTGAGCACCACAGAGGCTGCCTGGGTGCCGTTCAAGTTTTGCGGGAACTGGATCATGTGCATCCCCGTCTGGACCCGATCCGACCCACTTGGTGCGAAACTCAAATACACGGGTTCGTTCTCGTCGGTGGGGAAAAGAACAATTTCTTTAGTGACGGTGGGAAAATTAATCCGGATCTCTTCGAATGGCGCGAGGAGCGATCCGGTCACAAACGGTCCACCAGAAGCCTGGTAGGACGGAGTGTTCCCGAGCCCTACTTGAGGTCCTGTGTAATAGTTTGTCTGGTCCGGTGAAATGGCCATGGTTATCTCCTCTTGCCGCGGGTGCTGCTAAAGTTAAATAGTTCGTCTCTTTTTTTATTGACTTTCATCATTAATCTTTTTTTCGCCGCCTTGCGCTCAGAGTTCTTCTCACAGCCCTTTTTAAAGGTCCGGCGGTCGCGAGCTTCATCCAAGATTCCGCTGCGTTTTACTTTTTTACAGAATTTCCTCACCATTTTTTCGGCATCGCCGCGACACTCGTCTTGTGAAACCGTGATACAGGTGGACATCGCAGCAGATTGCTGCGCGTGGAATGGTTTTGAATATTTGTTACGTTTCATTATTTAAACTTTCTATAGTGAGAATATATTTTTTAATATTGCTTCTTTGCGTGAGCCAAAGTACTCCAGTTTTGGAGTCCCGGTATATTAGTAATGTCAACGCCCGGATCATCTGGGCTCACCCCTGACAAGGCTCCCTGTCCCTTATCAGCGGGGACGGGTCGCGTGCCCTCAAATAAAGCAGGGTTTTGGAATTTCTTCTTCGCATCCTCATAACTGTGAGGCTGTACCTGCATGGCTTGACGCATTTGCTGCTTTACTTGGGATGGTGAGGATGAAGCGCGTCGAGAAGACCCCTCTTGAACTACGGAGGCTCCGGACAGTCCTTGGGCTACTTCTGTAATAATGCCCGATAAGACGCCCTCTTCAAAGATGACCTCCTTCACGCATTCTTTAATAATATTTTTTAGTTCCGACTTTTTCATTGTTCTCTTTCTTATGAGGTTAGTTGAGTTCCCGCAATTATCTGCCATTGTCCACTAGTGGCGTCCCAGACAAAATGTGCCCCTTGGAGTAGTCCGCCTACTGCGGAGGTGCCTGCTAAGGCGACTCCATAGGTGGAGTTGATTGATCCTTCGACTAACGCAGTGCCGCCGGAGAAGCCGGTAACAGTTGCGTTATCCATATTCTCAGTGATTGTCTGGTTTCCACTGGTTCCGGCGGAGGCTTGTTGAACGTAGGTGGTGTTGCCGCCGGAATAAGTTGTAGTGGTGAACCCCCATCCGGCGAGTATTCCGGTGTTAAGAGCTTCGGTCGTCAGCCAGGCCATGTCGGCGGCACCAGTGGAGCCATTGATACCAGCCACCACAGTGGCAGCGTCGGGCATAGTGAAGTTCCCTACGGACGTGGAAGTGGACATGGTTATGGCATAGGAGGTACTACCGTCCGTAGAGAGGGCGATACCCTGACCATCGGCGGGAACGCCAGTAAAGGCTATAGTGCCCGCTGCTTTTGCCCCTCCGCTGTCGCCTATTACCCTGACGGGATTGTTTGCTGCGGTGGTGATGGCAAGTTGTAGGTGTTGTCCGTCAGTGGTACCGTCTGCCAAGGTAATCTCAAAATAATCTTTTCCCGAATCAAGGGTGACAGAATCTGCGTCTAAAAAGTGTAGGCTTGTGCTGGGTGTCAAGGTGGTGGAGGTGCCCGATCCCAAATCCGTAGCGGTGGGCGCAGTGACGTAATAGCCCGCTTTGGCTGTTCCGTCAACATCTAAGTCAGCACTAGGGGAAGCTGTGCCGATTCCCACTCTGGCGTTATCTGCGTCAGTCCTCAGTATTGGGGATGTACTACTATTGTTGCTGTTAACAACAAAGTCAACGTTGTTATTATTACTATTGACAGTTACTTGATGCGGAGACGACGCTTTTTTATGCATCCCAAGCATCTTAAGATTACCTACTTCAAATTGAACCCTGTCATCAGTGAATTGAATGTATGTATTGGTATCGCCTCTGTGTTTGATATATTGCGCTACCTGAATATCGCCGTCAATCTCCAAACTTCCCGTAACTTGGATTACGTCGTCGGAGGTGTTGCCGAGAATTACTTTTCCGTCGGCCGTCGCCTTAAATCCCCAGGAGCCGTCAGCGTCCTTGGATCCGTATCCTACTCCACCCATTAGTCGTCCCCAAGCACATCGTTGAGGGCTCGGTTGATTCGGTCTGCTTTGGTGAGGTGGGTCTTAATTTTATTTTCCGCTACGAGAAAAGCTCCGGCAGTGCTGGGTTCTGAGACAAGATCAAAACAAAGAAGCTGGAAGTCGTCCTCTACCATCGTTACTCCATTTTCTTGTCGAGTAGAACCCAAACCACGACTAGAAATACCCAAACAAACACCGCCCTCGACCAGTTGTTTCGCGATTTGTCCGGCGGGTGTATTGAGGATCTTCATTTTTCCCATCACATCGTTACCATTCCACCATATTTCGGTCATCACATGTGAAGCGTTGGCGAGATTAACCACAGCGCGGTCAGGATGATCCAGTTCGCCACAGGCCCTACCTTCCTTCACAAGTTTGGTATAGTTTTTTATTTCGCGCTCAAGAATTATCCGAGGATAGACTCGGTTGTTACCGTTTTTAGATTCTGCGCATTGAATCTTGCCCGCTACGACGAGATGAAGTCCGGCTTTATTACCTTCCTTCTCTTCCTCGGTGAGCAATGTATCGGTGTAGTCTAATTCCATAAACTCTTGAAGAACATATTTTTTAGTCATTACTTGAACTCCTTATATCATTAAGTAGGATCTCGATGTCATTCTCGTACTGTTGACCTTCTTCGGTGCGGGGATCCCAAGAATCCAAGATGTCTTGAATCTTCTGCTCAATTTTGGGCATATCCAGATATATCTCTTCCGATTCCGGTACCTCGACTCGGCGGGTGGGCCACGAAAACGGCAGTCCCCCGATGTCCGGAGTTTCACTTACGATTACTTCTCGTATGATCTTCCTTATGTATTCCTTTGTTATTTTCATCTTGTGTTTTCCCGCGGGCGCTACCCGCACGATACTACTACCCCTGCAACACCTGGCGACTGGTCTGAGCATCCACTTCTGTGTCCACTGGGGCTGTGCTTCTATATTCATGCTGTAGACCTCCGTCACCAATGAGCATACATAATATGTAGGAGGTGCCGGATGAAAGAGAACCTAAAAGAAATCCGTTAACCCCACTAACTGTATAGGTAAATAGGTCGGTATACGGGCTCAAAGCCAATAGAAATGCGCCTGCCCAAAATCCCATGCACATCGGACAATGAAAAAAATGGTAAGCCGGGCGGATACGCTCTAAAAGGCGCGAGAAGACTAAAACCTGTGTTATGCCATAGGCACACAAGACAAAATATACTAAATCCATTAATATCTCTTAATACAGATAGCCATAGCCCGCAAAAGTATAAGTGGGGTCGCCAATAGCGTTGGCCCCAGGAGTGTCTTGGTAGGGTGGTATTTTTCCGTAGGGCGTTGTCTCATCATCAGGAGGATTAGCGAAGTTATCTTCAACATTCTCTTCATATTCTTCTGCGCGGCGTTCTTCGTGAGCCGTAGTTTTTATAAATTCCGAGATCTGATATAAGACTGCCTGGACAGGATCTACATTGGCGGTGGGCGGATATGAGGCCTCTACCATCCCAAACGTGGAACCTCCCTGTACGGGACCATCTATGACGCCGCCCTTAAACAAAGAGTACATCAAGGCATGTTGGTAATCATAAACATCGCGTTCAGCATAGGGCTTAGGAAGTGTCACTACCTTACTTTCTTTAGGCATTACTACGATATCAATATACTGATGATCATCGATCAACAGGTTGCCGTCGAGGGTCTGGCTTATCTCTAACGCAACTGTTGCTTGAGGTTCGGCTGGCACTTCTTGTGCCGTTGATCCGTGTATCTTAAACGTTACTGGCATCTTTTGTGTACTCACTTACCAATGTTTGAAGTTTAAGAATCTCTAAAATGTGCGCCTCATTTATAGAAGAGACATTAAACGTTTTCAATCGATCCAGAACCTTTTGAGTATTTTCTACCATCTGTGCGTCCTGACTCACTTCGGGCAATAAAAGAGATCCCTTTACAGCCTCACTGATACGCTGAAGTTCTCGTCCCACCGCTATACGAAAGTCTACACTTCCATCGGCGAATGAAGTAATGAAGGAGGATAAAAGGCTTTGCTGCTCGGGGAGGAGATGGTTATACTTATCATTATACGATTTAGTGAAACTGGAAACTACTAATGCGTCAATAGGCTTCAAGTCTTTCTCGGACGGAGATGTAGGAGCAGACATCAGTCCTTCCATGATCTTCTTCTCCATCAACATACGATTTTTTAAAGAGGCTTTCTCTCCAAAAATTTGCGACAGAGTGGCGTATGATTTATAATTGGGGACGAAATTATCATAAACCCCTTTTCCTAAATCAGTATTTATCTTCTTGATGACTCGTGATTGCTCTTTAAAAATCTTCCCCTGATCAAGTCCCTGGTGGGTGTGCCGGGCCCGGTGGAGAGTTTTCTCGGCGGTATATTGATCAACACCCTTAAGATCGGTAATGGAATTAAAACAATCTAACTCACTAAACAACACCATCCCACGCCCGAAATGTTCCCGAAGAATAGTTTTAATAACAGCGCCGCGGCTTGAATCACCCGAGACCACAGTCTTGGTCAGTTCCCTAATCAGGGCCTCAAAAAGAAACGCAGTGTTCCTCTTTTTGTTATGTTTGATCTTCATGTCGGTCCTCAAGTTGTTGAATAAGTCTTTTTATCTCGTACTGTGTTTCAAACAGTAATTCTTCTTCCCTGTCTTGTGCTTCTCCCATTCCCATGGTCCCTTGTCCTAAGCGAAGAATGGGATCACCACCATTAAATAGGTTCCTATTGCCGGCAGAACCCTTTTGTTGTCCACCAGCGGCTTGAATACTTCGGTTTCGAGCGCCTGAACGTCTGCCGTCAATACTCCGTTTGATATTTTTATTGGTTTTTTTATCCGTACGGAATCCGGGAGCCTCAGGTGCATCACCGCCAGCAGCCGGGGGCTCAGCCAAGAGGGTCCCTGGGTCGGGTTCCTCTAAATCTGCTTCACCGCTATCGAGATCCCCAGGTAGTCCACCATCTAAGTCCCCCTCAAGTCCCGCATCTAATGCGCCAGCGGCGGCCCCTTCTTGAGCGGCAGCACCCTCGATATCGGCGGCGAACTTAGCATCTCCGTATTGGTCAATCTGAATACGTTCAATTTCTTCTTTGGAAAGTTTAAATATATTTTGATAAACCCAACGCTTAGAGAAATAACCCTCCGTAGCAGCGCCGGCGATCTCAAAACGAGTCCGAAGAAATTCTAATTCTTGAAGCTCAGCAATCTTAGAAGGATTGTTGAGGCTTAATGTGAACGAAAGGAGATCATTATTGCGATAACCCAAAGTAAACAAATGAATGATAGCCATCTTTTCCAGTTCAGCAATCACAACTCGCTGGAGTCTTTGAATAGTGCGAGCAAAACGAATGTCCTTTTGCGCCAATGTAGTCTTGTCTTCCTGGGCATCACTTTGGGCGAGATAGGCTTTAGGCACCTTAAGAGCGGAGAATAGTTTATCGCGAAGGTACTCCACATCCTCGATATCCCCGGTAAATTGTCCGCCGGCCAGGGTCTCAATACGTGTATTGTTGGTAGCTCCACGCACGGGAATATAAAAATCTTCGTCTACACTCATGGCGTTATAACGTAAATCCACGCGACCAGAATCTTGATCCACGATCTGGTTTCGCTTCATTTGTGTTTTAACTTGTTCAATATATTGTTCTACATCTTCAGGAGCAATATTGCCCACATCAATGTAAAACACGCGGCGCTCGGGGGAGCGCACAATACGATATGCCATCATAGCATCTTCAAGGAGAATCAGTTGACGCCAAATGCGGCGGGCTGGCTCAAGCACCGAACTGCCATAAGGGACATACTTGTCGTGTCCAACTACTCGGAAATGGCAAACCTGCCAGTTCTCAAACGTTACCCCCTTATTTCCCTCGGCTTGTTGCCAATAAAATTGTACATAGTTGGGATTAGTGGGGTCAGTTCCTTCGATTCTTTCCATCTCCCGGACAGGGAGGGGCACAACGTTGGTAATACCCAGTTTATCATCAATGTCCATATAGAGATAATAGTCACCATACTTGCACATGCTCCTTGCCCAGCCGAAAAGGTTAGCCTCGGCATTGAGAACTTTAAACAATAAAGTGTTTATAATATCTTTGATTTCCCGGTTGGGACAATCTACTTGAATAATGGGGTTGAAAATAGTAGACGTGGTGATTTCGTCCCCGTAGATATCCAGCGCAGATGCAATTTCAGGCATATACTCCATTTGCTCAAAATCCGTATAACGGAGTTGTTTGTTACGCATCCCCAGAACAGCATTGGTCTGGTCACCAAAAGGGTTGTAGTATTCTTTTTTCTTAAACTCTTTCCCGGTACTACTGGTGAAAGTATATTTACCCACATCACGTCGGGTGCCTCGGATGACAGCCGGGCGCTCATAGTTCGCTATAGGTCCGCTGAAGAGGCGAGTTAATCGTTTGAATAATCCCGATTCTTTATTGCGGGGATTATTTTTTGCTGCGCTTTGTTGAAGAGAGCTTTTGTTATTATTATTGTTTGCCATGGTTTATCCTTTAATTATCCACCCTAAATCATGAGAACGCCCATCAGTACCCTTAAAAGTCTGTTGACCCTGTTTATACCCATGTTGACCCTCAATCGTGGTGTTCAACACAGTATTGGAAACTGAGATGCTGTTGAGTAAGGCTTTATTATAATTAATCTCCCGTTGATTTACTGTTAAAGCTGTCTCTCGCACCCAACAAGCAATACACGCCGCAATAACCAAATCATCGTTATAGCTCCGCATTGCCTGAGGTCTCCCATTGTGCCATACAAACGTTTTAATTTCGTTTGCTAAGCGCAATGAGTTAATTGTAATTAGCTTATTCCTCACGAATTCCTCAAACTTCGCTATAACTAATGGACGAGTCTTCATAGACATAGTAAAGCCGGGCACTCCCCCTACTGCCTGAGCGGTAAGTTCATCAACATATTCGTGGGTTGATTTTACACTATAATAAAGATTTTTATAGAGCATCTCTTGAAGTCGATTAAGAACGCCGATGCCGAGGGAATTATTTTCTATCACCAGCAACGCGTCATTGTACTCCGAAGCAATAGAATGGAGGAGAGGAGCAAACATATCTGGGGTTATTTTTCCCTGGTACTCTGCTACTTGCTCCATACTTTGATTTTCGAAAACTTGGGCCACACTATAATCACTACCATCGCCGCGAGCAACGTCAGCGACTAACAAGTATTCTCTACCTGGCTGGGGTTCTTTCCAGATCCAATAATTTCTATCGAATCCCGTACGCTGGTATGGCTCTTGGGCATTTTCTAACACCCGGTGAAGATCATCGCCGTGGACCACTGTCTCACCAGAGGCGTTGAAGTTGCACTCTAATTCTTGTGCAATTTCTCTCTTGGACATATTGCGGGTCTCTTTTTGAAACCACGCCTGGTCACGTTCCGGATGGACATGCCAGGGCAACAACAGAGTTTTAAAGTCGTTTTTATTTTCTTTTGCTTCGGTGTACGTCTTGTGAAACCAATTCCCCACCCCGTTAGGTGTTGATAGGGCGATACAACGACCACCCGTAGACAGTGTAGGATACAAGCCCGCCCACAGTTCTTCCATCCCTTCGACAAACGCGGCTTCGTCAACCACAAGCAGAGAAAGAGCTTCGGAACGCCCAGCGTCACCACTGGTCGAGGATGCTTTAACCTGGGAGCCGTTGGATAATTCAAAGGACTGGCGATTATCGATAGAGATTTCAGCAATCTTTAGCCATGGCGGTAGATGTTTATGAATGGCTTTAATCTTTTTAACTAAGTTGGTAGCAGTGCCCAACTTCGTCGCGACGACAAGTACATTTTTGTCTCGATGGAAGAGCATCAACCAGCACACATATGCGCCGACGGTTGTAGAGATGCCTAACTGGCGCGCCTTAAGGATAACCGTAAAGCGGTGTTCGTTAAACTCTCCCAGGGCCTCCTTTTGGAAATCGTATAAATCGAAAGGAATAAGTCCCCGCATCGGATGGGAGATCTGAGCATATGTATTACAAAAGTAAGCAGGGTCTTTGCCGCAGCGGATAATCTCCGCCATTGTTTCCCGCTTGTTCGATGGCATTATGCCTCCGGGGTATCAGGATTTTTCTTGGCTTTGTCGTTCGAAGATTTTTTCGCCGAAGCGGTTTTCCAGAAATCCTTAAACTGAGAATAATAAGGGTCGTCACGATGATTCTGTGAGTCAGTCCGGATAGCTTCAGTCCCATCTTTCTCCAGTCCACCAATACTATATTGTTTCGACGCCTGGACCCACGTGCGATACTTTGAGGTGGCTTGTACCAGAATATCCACTCCCTCTTGGGGCTTCAGAGTGATAGACTCTTTAGTGATCTTTTTATATTCTTTCTTAAGAAACTTGGCGATGTCCTTGAACTTTTCTTCAATCTCGTTCTCAAAACGGTTTCGAGGGTGGAGTTCCTTCACTTGCATCTCGCTCTGATAATTAATGACAAGCTTGTCGCCCGCACATTTAACGGCGAAACCATCAATCACACGACTGTCAATCAAAGGATTCCCCTCTTCGCGCTTCAATCCTATTTCGTTATCAAGATGGGCTCCATCGTAAGCATTTGCCGCCGCTTGAGCCAGTCCTCTAATAATTTCTAATGTAGTAGCCATTTATGTCCTTCTCCTTGAAAGCGTAGAATCTATATAGTCATCGTCCGGACGCCAACCCGTTGCCCACTCCTCTTCTTGAGACTGAACAAAATCGTAATAGCAGAGCCGGCACACATGAAACCTATTCATATATAGGTCATCAGAGGCTGAAAATGAATATGTTTTGCACACAGGACATGTTCGACCTGTAGATTTGCGGGTGCGAGGTTTGCGGACAGTAATTTCACCTATTTGTAAAGTTTCCCGCGGGGGAACCTTATTCTTGAGCTTGGAGCGGCGGGTGGACAATTGTGAAAAATATTCTTTTTCCTTCTCATTGTGCCAGTCGCACCGAAAATCCTGTACTGCCTCTTTACCATATTTTTCCGCAATTGCTTTTTCTACAGCAGCCACTTGGTCCCAGTCTTTTTTACTCATTTTTGGTACACCGCGTGGACAATCCCGACAGAGAGTCCCGTGCCGATCACCAAACCAGTGATAACTCCAATAGTTCCCCGATTTCTGTCAAACCATGAATTGTTCTTCTTCAGTTGTTCTTCTAATTTAGTGATGGATACTTTATACGTCTCTTGCATCTGAGTGCAGACTTTTTTGTCCACCGAGCATTCCCCCAAGACAGCATTAGTATTTATCTTGTTTTGGAGTAGCTTTCGGAAGTCTGCCTCACTAAGGAGTATTCCCACATACTTGGTGCCTTCTTGCTCAACTACCGCCGGGCGAGGATCAAAACTGACTACCTCGGTGGCGGCGGCGTTGAGCGAAAAGAACAAGAGGCACGCAAATACTTTCTTCATATTATTTAAGGAACTTCTTCAATCCTTCAATACGTTTAGAAGGGCGCTTAAGCCCACTGACCAACGTATATGTGACCAGTTTATCTCTTTTTTCGTCCTCGTAGATGCCTCGGTGGATGATGGCACCTCCGGTCAGAGCAGCCAAAGTATCAAACCCAAATTCAATACTATCCATCAAGCCGACTGTTTCCTCGAAAATCACTTCACCGCCAACTACAATGCAGGCTGCACCCGTCGCCGTGGTCAAATCAAAACCTTCGGCAAGGAGGGTTTTCTCCAGATTTTTCTTAAGAGCATTAGAAATGGCTGTTTCACTCTCAACATCTTTAACGCTGGTGACTCCCATGATCATACATCCGGATTGGCGCATAATGCTATCGTAGTCTGTTGCATCAAATGTGGTGTATTCTGAATCTTGATTTGCCAAAACGTTAAACACATGGAACAATCCAGCGACAGTATTGTTGATGGTTGTCCAGAACTTCTTCACCGTCAGTTTGGGGTAAAGCTTTTTAATCTTCTCGTTGTCCACCATGATAAGCGGTGCAATCTTTCCTTTTTCTGCGAGCCCGCAAAGTTGAGTAATGCGTGCGTGGGCGTTCTTGGCTACCGTTGGGGAAGCTGATTCGCCAGCAGTGGGAAGAGAAGCGATGACACCGACGCGCTGATCTACATCCTCTACTCCAATATAAGTGAAGTATTTCTTAGCCACTTTAATAAGAGTATTAACGGTACCACCGCCAGACCCACCGGATACACCGAGGCAAATCATAATGCGATCAACATTGGTACCAAATATTTCGCGGAACTTATTAAATACTTCTTGTTCCTTTTTCTCGATGGCTGCTTCGGCTTTAGCTTGGTCTTTGCCAGCACCCTGTTCGCCGTGTTCATCCACGAGGAACTTTTGCTCATCGGGGATATCTAAACCGTTAAGATCTGATCGGGCTGTGTTGACAGCTACAGTCTTTGTGTAACCCATATCATAAAAGGCTTTAGCCATACGACCGCCGCCTTGACCAGCGCCGACGATGGCATAAGTTAGAGCGCCGCCGGACTTATCCTCTACGGTTTCCGGCTCTTCATTTAGGTCAGGATCATAATCCTCGATGTCTAATGTAGGAATATCTACCATTTGTTTTTCTCCTTAGATGTCTAATTCTTCGTGAAGTCTGATCAGGGCTTTTAACCGTTCTTCTCTGTCGTCAATTTTTGTAGTATCATTTAAACGATTCTCGAAGACGCTTTTAACTGCCCCAATCTTATCTTTTTCCAGTCTACCACGTAACTCACTTTCCTTTAAGGCTACTGTGGCCTCTGCCTTTATTGCTTCCAGATAGGGGACTTTATTGTCGGTAGGTCTCAATAAGCGATAGAAATATATTAGTAGAGTGGCCACGACGACAAACCCCAGCACAAATTTCCAGTAACCTGATTTGACCTTATACCATAACCACTTCATCAGCCGTGCTTCCACTTAGCAGCAATATCTGCTGCTCCTTGTAATCCTATGTATGCCAGAGATACAGCGACCCAATCGCTGCTGGCTAAAGAACCCATCGCCAAGAAGGCGGTGGAAGTCATCCATACCATCAATTTTCGTGATGCCCATTTTCCGAGCCATTGGTCTAATTTTTCGTGCATATCTACAGCACCTCCTCTGTAGATATAAGTAGTGCGTAAATCGCTTTATTAATATTAGTAAGAACGCATTCCCGCGGCAGGATTGGCGGGATCTTCTTGTGCCGGAGGCTGCGCCGGAGGCTGCGCCGGTGGCTTCGCTTGTCCCGCAGCGCCGTCAATGGCGACGAAGACCCGAGTCAAGGCGTTGGCGTATTTGCTCGCGATAGATTCCTCAATATCTAAGCCCTTCACTGCTTTCACTAACGCATCCTTAAGATTTGCCAGCGTTGCCTGTTCTTGTTTGAAATTGGCAATAAATTTAACAAACAGGTCTGCCCCATCGACAAATTCTTTTGCGCCCTGAAATCTGTCAACGGCTCGTTTTGCGCTAACACCGTCGGCTGTGGAGGGATCATGTCTGACAGTGCCCGGACGTTCCTCAGTAAGTACTTTCAAGGCTTTGGGGTTTTTACGACAAACTTCCATTACCGCCTCTTGGATGAGTCCGTTAAGTTGATTAGTTGTGATCTTCATATTGAATACCCTCCACAGGTATACTAAGTAGTCTTTTCATTTTCTTTTCGCCCGTTTATGTAATTGGGTGAGAGCGGCACGGACTCGTACTTCCCCACCTTTATATACAATAGTTGCTACTTTCTCCCACCGGTGGTATTCAGTGAGCAGTCCAACCTTCCATCCTTCATGGTCAGACCAAGTATATTTAAACCTTACAAGGTCGCCGGCTTTCATGCTTTATTTCTCTTTTTCGTGCCCGCAGAAACGACAACTATGTCGTCCTCGTGAATGTCGATAATCGCCCCATGAGGATAGTCCTCTATCATTTGACTGGTGGGGGTAATCTCCCCAACCCACCACACATTCCAGTATCCCGGCAAGTCGCAGCCTCCCATCACAAGTCCGTAACCCCCTGATCCACTGGGGTGAAATAAGTTACTTTGCACCAAATCACCGGGTTTCATCTCAAGTCCCACTCATCATCCCAGACATTTTCGTCCCTTGGTTTCTCTGGGTCTTCGTGGAACCCTCTGATGCTCCACACAGTACTTAATCCTACCGGTAATCCTAAAATGATTGAAAAGATCAATCCGCTTATTGCTGGATACTCTTGTAGAAACCACATTATTTCTTATTTGTTGCCGAACGCTGCTCTGAGATATCCAATAACTTGAGTGACCTGCTCTTTAGACAGGGCACTGCTCCACGCAGGCATTCCGCCCATCCCGTTCCAGATGCTATTAAAAAGCTCTTTATCCGACTTGTCCAATCTGGATTTGTCGTCCACAAAGTTGGCTGACAATCCACCGTTTCCTTTGCCGTCTTTGCCGTGGCATACAGAGCAATAAGACAGGTAAACTTTCTCTCCCTGCGACATCTGGACAACCGGTGCCTTTACATCGGCCGTTGCGTCTTTCACTCCCGCATCAGATGGTTGTACCATTTGTGAACATCCAGTTAAGGTCAATAGTAATAGTGTCTTCTTCATGATATGTCCTCCACGACATGCTCTAAAATATAATTTTTATTGAAGTTTCCTCGGCTCCTGGTCTTCTTCAAGGCTTTGCTATGAATCTCTTGTTCCGTTATATTAAATATTTCCTGTATTTTCCACAAGACTTCATAGATGTCTGCCATCTCTTCCACAGAGGGTTCTTCAATGAACTCCTCTACTTCTTCCCGCAATTTATCAAAAAGGGCTTGGTGTAGTTCATCGTCGGTTGCTGTGCGATATTTGCACTCCGAGCAACTTGCTTTGATTATGGCAGGAATTTTGTCTCTCACCAGTTTGTTATATACTTTAAACTTTTTCACTCTATGATTTCCCAAGTTTTGTTATCATACCCTACAAGAGTTTTGATTTTGTTTTCTTTAATTAGTTGCCCCCAAAGTTGTATAGAGGCAATTGTTGGTTTGATGCCAATAGTCTCTTGGAACCAACGGTGTCGGAGGAGTCCGTGTCCCCAAGAAGTTGGGCGTGGGACAAAGAATTCTCCATCCCTGTCTACAAAGGTTGCTTCTCTTATTTTACTGACTGACATAAGCATACCCATCTTGACGTTCAATGTCAATAGTCATATTTCACATTCACATTCTTTTATTTTGTTCCAGCGATGTGTGAACCTACAAAGTGGACACCGAATATAAGGCGACTCATAAAACATAGACCAAAGACTGGGGATTTTTAGTATTAGTCTCCATGGACCAAGGAACCACAAAACACAACACGCAGGAATATTAGAGTGTCGCCCACATTTCCAGTGGTATTTTACTTTATTGCGAAACATAAGCATACCCATCTTGACGTTCAATGTCAATGGTCATATCGGCAATATCTTTGAGACTGTCCAAGTGAGTAATCAAAAGCACAGTCTTGTAGTAACCCTTGATCATTTCCATTACTCGCATAAAGCCTTCAAGGTTTTCGGCGTCCAATGCTGTGCCCGGTTCGTCCATAATCATAATGTCTGATTTTGGTAGGGTTGAGACGTTGGTTAGGGCAATACGAATGGCGATGGCTGCCAGTGTCTTCTCTGCTCCAGAAGCCATCTCTAAAGGTCGTGCTTCGTACTTTGGATGCTTGATGAAGATGTCTAACTTATTCTTTTCTGCCTCAAAGAAAATCTCAAAGTCGGTGACGTTAGAAAGCACCGTGCTGATTTCCTCGTTGATGAGAGGGAGCATCCGTTTTACAACATCGTAACTGATTCCATTAGGATGGGTACATCGCATAAACAAATCGTAGGCAGCGTACTCTGTCCGCAGGTCTTCTAGTTCTTGCTGCTTGTCTTCGATGTTGGCAATCTGAGTTTCAATGCCGCCGTGCTGTTTTACGAGATCAAGGATTTTGGTTTCGCAAATAGCAAGGTCGCTTTCCATTTTGACCGTTTGTTCCTTGAGATCATCCTGTTCCGTGATGAGCCCTTCTCGGTTCTCAATGGCTTCCTTGTTGAGTTCGTAAACTTCAATCTTGGTTTTGATGCTTGCCATCTCATTAGTGAGGAGGTGGATTTTGTTTGTGGTTTGCGCTAGAAGTAGGTCAAGGTTGGTGCCTTCAGTAGAAAGGTCAGCATATTCCTTGTCTCTGTCTTTGTAAAGTTTCTTTTCTTTCTCCAGCGTTTCCACATCCATCTCTTCCAATTTATCGGTGAGTTTGGTATGACGGCGCTTCAAAAGAGTGAGGGTCTTCTTTACCTCTTGGAGAAGTTCTTTAGCTTCGTAAGCATCTTTGATATATTTGCGGAGACCACACTCAGGACCGCAAGGTACTTCATCAAGAGCACTGAGCTTCTTCTCATAAGTGCTTCTGTTGTTTTCTTCCAGCTTAAGCTGGTTCTCAATAGTTGTGAGGTCTTTTTGTAATTCGTCACAACGAGAAATCTGGGAGCGGAGTGTGTTAGCGTCCGTAGCATCTAAAAGTTTCTTTAGGATTTTTGCTTGCGCCAGAACATCTTTCTTTTGCTTTTTGGTCTGGGCTGATTGGAGATGGAGGTCTGAGGATTCTTGCTTTGCTGCCGCAAGTCTTGCTGTCTCTTTTCTAATATTAATAAGTTCAACAGGGGCAGATGCGAAAAGTCCATCGATTTCTTTTACTCGTTCGGAAATAGTTTCTAACTGTGTAGTTAGTTTTGAACATTTCCTTTCTTGCTTTGCTCGGTCCTTTTCATTATCGGACATTTGTCCGACGAGTTGCGTAATATCTTCTTCAAAATTATTATCTTCCAGTTTTTTGAGAAGAGCACGGGTCTCGATGCTGTCATTTTTGGAGGCTCGGAACTTCTTCTCAAACTGGTCAAGGTCCAAGAACTTGGCCAGGATTTCCTTGCGCTTGGTTGAGCCCTCGTTGATGAAAGTCATTGCACCCATCTGGCTGGACATGCTCGTAAGCAAGAAGTCATCAATGGTTCCAAAGATCTTGCGGATCTCTTTGTCAGTGCCGTTGCGGTCAAGGGAGTTCAGACTTGTTTCTTCGCCAGTTGCTGGGTCAATCATTGAGAACTCTACATCGGTCTTGGCTTCGTCGGTTTCTTCGCCGTGAAGCTTCTTTTTATATTTCTCCGACTTTCTCTCAATGATGTAGGCTTTGCCGTCAATATCAATTTCAACACGACCACAACCCAGTTGCTTATTCTGGTTGATAATGTTCAGGTTCTTGCGATTGTTTTTGCTGATAGAATTGTAAATCGTATACAGCGCACTATCAATCACAGAACTCTTGCCTGAGTAGTTCTTGCCGAAGACCCCAACAACGCCGTTCAGTTTCTCAAAATTGATGGTGTTGCCTTCCCCGTAATTGAAGAGGTTGTCCCACTCCATCTTTTTCAGGGACCACTCCACGTTTCGTAAGGAGGCATCCTCGCCGTTGACCCGAGCATCATAGCGTGAGTTCAATTGAAAAACTCTCTCCAAGGTCTTGGTGTCGGGTTCGTATTCTTTTAAGTATTCCCGGATAAGTCGCTCTTGGACTTGTTGGTCCCGCAAATTCTCAGTGTTGCCTAAGTCATCAACGTCTACGCTGGAACGCTTGAGTCCGGCCTTGTTGACGAAAGATAGGCTCTCGGGCTTAAAGCGGCTCTTGGCAATGTCCATCACACGGCGGATCTTATCTAGCGAGACTTTGTGGTGAGTTACTACTCGCAGTCGGGCACCTTCTGGTATGTCTACTTTTCTGGGGATGTTACCCTTGGAAGTCAATTCAATCGTTGTGAAGGGCTTGACGTTCTTTACGAGATGATGTTCCACGCAGAAGTCAGTCTTGCTGTGGATGTCCCAAATCAAAAAGCCCTTGTCATTTGTTTCGCCATGGTTCTGCTGGATAGTGGAGCCACAATAGCGGATGGTGCCGCTCTCGTTGAGGACTTGGTTAGTCTTGTGAATATCTCCCAACATAGCGTAATCAAACTTATCAAACACTTTGATATCGTGATCGCCGTGATCCATAATCCAACCAAGATCGGTTTGACTATTATTAATTGCTCCGTGATATAGAGCGATATTGATAGCACTTGGGTCTGTCGGGTCTTGCCAGTTGGTCTCGTCAAAGATTGACAAAACGTTAAGTGTCAGGTCATCCTCTAAATGAACCTCACCTGAATACTTATGGAGTAAGAGACTTGAATGGTCAAGTGCTTCTACGATAGGAGTGATGGCATCTTGCCGGCTACTGTTCCGTAGGTTGCCGTCATGGTTCCCAAGGATGATGTGGGTCTCGGCAATGTCAGCCAAATTCTTCAGGAACTCCGTGGCCAGTTCAAAATACTCTGGCGAGAGTTGAGTTTTGGTGTGAGCCAAGTCGCCAGTGTGGACGATATAATCTACATTTTGTGCCCGAAGGGTCTTATAAATCTCTTCAAATGCCTGACGATACTCGTAATGGTATTTCAGATTTTTGATGTGGGTATCCCCGAAATGTGCTATCCGCACCATAGGCGCACTCCTTCTATCAGTGTGCCTTAGTATAGCAGGTAATTTATCGGGTGTTTAGTTCCACCCTATTATACATAAGGCTTGATCTATGACCTCGGGGGGTTCGTCACTTTCCTCAACATACCGTCGTCTATACGGATCAGTCGGTTTAAAGCCCGTATTCCATATGTGGTTGTCCGCGTCCTCAATTAGTTTGCGAGCGGCGGCAGCGATAGCGCCCATCTCTGGTCCCTCGGCAAGTCTTACAGCCCCGCTCTCCATTAATCGCTGAAGGATTTCTTCTACAATATTATCGGAGCGGTTGCCTGGTCTGTTTTGTTTTCTGCTTGCGCTCGCCATCTGACGCTTGGCTTTGCGTTTCTTTTCTGCACCGGCGGCTGGGCGTCTGGCAGGACGTTTCGATGCGCGTTCTTTAGCTTGAGCAGCCAGGCGCGCCTGTCTGTTGGGACCTGGCTTTAAAGAAGCCATCACTTTGTCCCCTTCGTTTTTGAGTATTTCAACTTGTTGGGTGCGGTAAGCACGGGCTTCGGGAGATTTGGCAGTAGACTTTTGGAAGAAGTCGTATATAGCCATTAGATCTGCCGATTTTCCACTCCCAGCAAATTGCGTATCACCACCTTCCGCACTTCCAGCGTGGGCTTTAATTTTGGCATGAGCCCATTTCGCTAAGGCTTTTTTGAGATTGCCTGCGCGGCCCCGAGGGTCTTGAGTTATTTTTCCGGCACGGTCAACATAATACCTGAGTTGTTCAGGATTGCCCAGTACTTCTAAGTTGCTATCCAACGCGCTCACTATTCCTAAATAAACCAAAGCAGCTTCGCGATTATTATTGGGGAGATCAGCAACATAATTAGCGGCTATCTTCTCAGCCAACCTTTGAGCTTCTGCATCATCTTTTGGAGGAAAGCCAGCAGTCGGTGCCTGGTTAAGCGCATCATAATCAATTACAAAAGATGCCAACTGTTCGCGGGCTTCGGCCTCCTCGCCTGACTTCGCGGTTGGGTTCTGTTGAGCCAGTTGGCGAAGGCGGGCAACTTCGTCTTTCCCGAAACACTGCTCCGGTGTATAGCAGGGGACGTTGCGCTCGTTTAAAGTTTGCGTGATCGAGCCCTGGATTAATTCACGAAGGTGAGATTTCGTGAGTTTCATGGCTAGTCTTTGCCTGGTTTTGCCGATGCCTCTGTGGTTTCGATGCTGGGATATTTCGATTTCACGTGCCTTTGAACCGTCTTAACTAAACTGGAGAGGCTTCCCTCATACCACTTCGGAACGGATGAATACTGACTGGCGCGTCCCAGAGCGTTGCGTGCTTGAGACTCGCTATTGATTGGGAAATGATCCTTATCATCTTTTACTTTGGAGCTTTCAGCGGAAAATACTACATCACCGCGGTTGCGTACCTTAGCGTCCGGATCCTTCTTTTCCGAAAGGCGAGAGACCTCTTCTTGAACGAGTTGGCGTAGATAGGAGCGGTTGAGTTTCATAGTATTATCCTAGTCTTCATCACGATATTCGTGCCGGTCTTCGGCGCGGTCGTGCTGATGCTTTAAGTAATCGATATGGCGATTCATCTCTCGGCGAATATGCTCAAGATGATCAACATTCATGTCGTCATGCCTTTCCTCGTCATGAAAAGTGTCCTCTTTCATGACCTTGGTCAGTTCTTCGCGAATAACTTGCAAGAGTTTAGATTGGGAGATTTTCATTGTGTTTTCCTATTATTTGATATCAGGTCCATTCCGGGCCGCTGCCGCTCGCTTTGGCGCGTCGCCTTGCGCTATCTCTTGATTTGGCTCGGGATATCTGTCGGGGAGTGTAATGGGTCTGGCCTTGGTCATCAACATAGTGGTTCCCCCGGCTGGCCAGCGTGCTGGCGCTGGGTCCGTCAAGCCAGCCTGCCTTGCCTACCGATCCCATGCCAGCCTCTTCGTCCGTATCAGGACGCTCGCCTTCAAGTTCGTCGTGACCGGCTTCCTTTAGAAGCTTATTAAGAGCACGGCGGTTTTGGCGGGCATAGCGCCAGAGCGAATCGATGTTTCCATCTTCGCGCTCATCGGCTGACTCCTCCGTAAGAACAGCGGTAAGTTCTTCTTTGATGACTTGAATCAGTTTAGATTTAGAGATTTTCATTCGTTTAACCCTCCCAGGTTATTATAAATAGTCATTAAATCCCCGCAAGTCTCAAAACATCTGATGTTATTGCTAAAACGAAGATTCCGAGCACCATAACGGCACCAATAATATTTAGTACGTTGCGAGTCTTTACAGCCAATTTTTTCCGTCTTATTCCTTCGACCACAGAAATACCGATATGCCCACCATCTAATACTGGGATTGGCAGGAGGTTTATAACGCCGAGATTGATGGAGAAAAAGGCTATCCAATCTATGAGAAAACCCCAGTCTCCTGTGTCTACGCTTCGCCTTCTTGCTTGTTCCGTAAATTCATAGACGGCTACTGGTCCCCCCACTTCCTTGATAGACATGGGTTCTTTGCGGGGCATCGTCGCAGCGTCCCAAATACTACTATACATTTTACGAGCAATCCTGTCAGAATATACAGCCGCCTCGACTACACCAATTCGTCCTGCTTGTGCTCCGTCAGGAACAACAACATCAGGGTAGGGTTGTCCTACCAGGAGCATAAAATATAATGGCCACGGCAGCAGCAAATTAAACACGGGTCCCATCACGGCG
>Ga0080013_1000286_pt1 | contig 71979 bp, 104 predicted proteins | sample ETNvirenome_6_85_FD_69236 | JGI IMG/M metagenome (GOLD analysis project Ga0080013, IMG submission 69236) | Marine viral communities from the Pacific Ocean - ETNP_6_85 (SPADES assembly) (version 2) | ecosystem: Environmental > Aquatic > Marine > Oceanic | place: Pacific Ocean | collected 2013-06-19
CATATATCTAAAGAGCTCTTCAGCCAGCTTCTCTTGAAAGAATTCATGGCTGCATGTCTCTTTGAGCTCTTCCAATATCGCAAACACTTTATGCATTTCAGTCATTATTATTGATTTTGTCGAAGTTTCTAACTATAATATTACAAATGTCAACGATATGCTCGTCTTTAATTTGTGGAAAGTCATCAAAATATGTTATGATATCCTCTTGGATTTGCTCTCTTGCTTCAATTACCTCTCTTGCATCGCTCATATTCATCATAATAATTATATTCTCGTTCCCTATCTGGATCAATCAATTAAACCAAAATCATAATATCCTTTATCATCTGCAGGATAATCCAATTGACATGCATCAAATCCGCAAACCTCTCCATCTTTGAACTCAAGATAATAAGTAGTATACATTCTAGTTTGATCTCCTCTAATCCTCTTACCATCAGGACTACTCACTGCAAACACTCTTCCTCTCCGACCTTCAAAAGATTGTCTCCTTTTGCTATTCCAATCAGCATTCACATCCTCATTCACAATTGCGTGCAATCCTGGAAGAAATTTGCAATTAGGATGGTTCCAATTTGTCATTACTTTTGCTTTAACTGTATCTTTCGTCATCATCACTATTAAAATTATATGCTCGTTCCCTACCCTAATCAATCAATCATTCTCTGGATAAACAACATCACTCAGCATTTTGTTCCGAGATTTAATATCTGCCTCCATGAATTTCTTTACATCTAACTTTACATATGAGTCATATGTGTTCTCCATTGAGAAAGATGAAGGATATTGATGTGTTTCATGATAATCTGTCACGAATTCTTTGAACATAATGTTATTATGAGTAACCACACTTGCGATAAAAGCCACAGCATCTTGAATCCTGTCGCAGCCATCAACAAAATAAGTCGTTCCGCCTTTGAACTTCCAGTAATGTTTTTGATCTTCGAATTTTCCAGATTCAGTATGTGCTCCATAATTTTCAAGTGTTTGTGTATTTACTGTAACTCTCATGACTCAATAATTATAAGTAAGTTCCCAAACTTAATCAAGAAGTGTCAGCCCGTCTTTTGCAAGAACTCCTCTGAGCTGCTCCCACGATCCCGAACTCTTCGGACATGCAAGATCATCATCATCCATAAGAATCATAATATCATGCAACAAGATATTAGTATTGATCTCCTTCTCCTCACGCAAACAATTGCTCACATATCCGTAAATCTCTTTAGCAACTGCATATGTGTTCTCGATGCTTTTTTGGCATTCGCTCTTTTTATCATAATCTCTTATCGCTCTCACAATACAATAATTATAAGATCGTTCCCAATCCGAGTCAACGCTTTAATAATCTTTTGAAATAATAATAAATGAGATCAATCACTGCATATCCGATCTGGATGATCATGAGAGGAGACAAAATTATGAATAATAATATTTTTTCTAATTTTTCTTTCATCTGATACCAGAGCCATATATGTTATCCGTATTATAGATAAAGAAGCGAGATTCTTTCTCTGCTTTTGACATTTTAGGCTCTGAATGGGTAAACATCGCAACTAAACCAACACTTAAAGCAAACACCATAACAATAATACATGCTAAGTAATTTGATTTTTCTTTTTCTGTCATTAGAATTGGCTTTTATATCCTCCGTTAAGTGATAAATGCTCTGTCTGTTGTATATTTACGTATCCTTGCTTATAATTTACCCCTAAATTCATACCAATTTCATCTCCATAAAGAACGCTTGAAGTGAAATAAAGATTATCATATAATTGTTCGTTGTAAGTAAGTGTTACGTTATTGGCCAAACCTTCCTCCCGAAAGGCCCCTTGGTAGGTGACCTTAATTGGAAAATTGTAGTCGGGTATTATATTGACAGTAGGATTATTCCAAGAACCATTTATTGAAACCACAAATGGCCCAGCGTCTATTTGCTGGTTAACTTTCATGATGCCAAAATATGGATCTTCAAAAATGGTATTAGGACCAAATGAAGGATACTCAAATCGAGGATCACTCTTGAAGATATTCTTGTATTTCTCTTTTAAGTTCTCCGGTAAGAGATATTCAATAGGCGATTGGTATTGTTCCTCCTCTACTCCTGTTGGGAGCGTAAGGGTATCTAAGAGCAATCTATCTTCTCGGTTAAAAAGGTCTAAAGAAGGTGGGTTGTATTTTAACCCACCCCCTTCAATCAATTCTTTTTCCAGATTGATGATCTGTTTCAATTCATCCGATACCAAATCTTTAACTTTATTTTCGACTTGCTTTTTTACTAGACTTGATACGATTGAAGATCTGTTTTGCCAAAGTGCTGCACCTCCGAAGAATATTATAGAAAAAACCAACCAAAATATCCAAACCACTCGCATAAGAATACTTAATTGGTGTGTTCAATTTAATAGTGCGGTTAATAGCTTCCAGAGTTTCTTTATCAGCACTCCAACGCTCATCTTTCCAACTCCAGACTGTAATTTTGCAGTCTTTTGTAATTGGGAGTTTGTCGTTAGTCAATTTAGACTTGCTACTGCTTTTTCTAGTTTCTCCTTTGCCACCCATTTAGCTCCAGGCCCTCTCCCTATCTTATTTAGCTTGCCTTCATTAGTCAATTCACGCAGTGCTGTATTTGCATACACATCACTAACACCATACTTCTCAACTAATTCATTTACAGTTACACTATTTCCTGTCTTAATGATTTCGGTTTTGATATGGTCCTTTTTGTTAGCCTTACCAACATGCTTCTTATCATTATCTACAATGATCTTTGCGCTCATGTCAAACCCTCTAGCAGTCATAAACAAGTCAACACTATTAGTTGGTCCGAATCGATTTTTCGAAAACCAAATTGTCCGTGCTGTATCATCTACATCTGGATTAGGAGCTATATTAAGATTTGCATCTACAGTATGAGGTACTACAGTCGAGCCTTTCAGCTTACCTGCTTTAGTCAAATGCATCACAAAGCATACGCAGCACTCATTCTTCTGACCAGCCTTAACAAGCTGCTGTACTGCATAACGCTCTTTAGCCATGCTGTTCATCTTCTTCTTTGTAGTGGTTGCCTGAAAGCTGTCTACTACCAAGAAGTCGAGGTTCTTTGTCAGAGCTGCAAGCTCATCAATATCGCTCAAGTTAGCAATACTCAAAGAAGTTGCTCCGATTCGCTTACAAGTGAATGTGAGCTGGTATACATTTTCTTCACCAGAACAATACCCAACTTTATATCCATTCTTTGCCAAACCATCCAACAACTGCACCATAAAGGTAGTCTTACCACAACCAGCCTGTGCAGTGATTGTCATGGACGATCCTGGGAGGAAACCCTCCTGCAATAGATCATTATCTATCACATTGATCCCTGTTGTCATCCTTCTGTAGAAGATATCCGGTACAACTATTTCATTTACCGGCCGTAATTCTGTTTGTTTAAACCCTAGATTCATATCAATTAACTCCTCTTATTATAGCTAGTTCCTTATGTCGTTCAAGCGGAATATTCCTCGTAAAAATTCTTGCAGGAGAAAGCTTCTCCCCAAGATGTGCAATAACCTGTTGAATGTTCTTCTTCTATGAACTTTTCAACCTTATCCCAATTGATGTCAACACCTTTAAGATCCTCCAAACTCTGCATCCAAAAGAATGCTCTAGATTTGAATGTATCTAAATCCATTCTCGAATTTGCTTCCATCTCCTCTCTCCAATTTTGATAGAATGCGTTATTGATGATCTCTTGTATCTTTATATCAACCATGCTATAATTATATGGTAGTTCCCAATCCTCCTCAACTAAAATGTGTAGCCGAGACTTGGACCGTGAGGAATTGCTCCAGGTCTTGTGTCAATTGCTGCGTTGATTGCTACTTTTGTTGGAGCATAATAAGCTTTCGCATGATCTAATTTCAGCTCCAACATTTCAATTGCTGCAACACACTCATATGGATCAGGTGATGCACTTGGATGTTTAGACTTTAGAAAATCTAAATGATCTTCTATCGCTTCTAAAACCATATCATAATGATAATCCAAATCGTCTAGATCTCTGAGATCTTCTTTGAGCATTCCTGCTGCTTTTTTAATTGCTTTCGCTTCCATAATTGCTTTTGCTTCCATATTATGCCCAACCTAAAGGGTTTTCTGACAAGTTTGGCATACCGCTAACTTCTTGATCTATATTGCAATGGAATGTGCTGCTATTATCTGTAGGTTCCATGCTTGGTGGAGCATCAATTGCATTTGTAGCCATTCCTCTCGTAAATGCTAAATCATATAAATGCGTAAACACATTATCAAGACTATCCTTATCAACTGTCACTTGATTGTACATAATATGATCCCAATTGTTCTTGATGCCATATTTTTCTTTCAGCATTTCAACCAACTCCTCTCTACTCATACTTTCCATGCTATAATTATATGGTAGTTCCCAATCCTAGTCAAGTGGAACTCCAGATGTTTCAATAAAAGCAAGCCCTTGATTTATGTGTTTATTCTTTTCAAAGAATTTACTAAAGCAGTGACCCAACTCTACGCTTTCCGTGTAAAGATCATTTCTAAGCCCTCCAAAAATCATCTGGTTGAACAGATCAGTAAATTCATTTTTGAAGTAGCGCTCATTATCACAAAAAGATCTTCTCAATCCCCAAAATCTTTCTATCGGAAAAATTATATCTCCTTTTTCATTTTTCATGAACTGGAGATTATATCCCATATTGAAGATTTGTTTTACTCTCTTGTTTGTATGCTCTTCAATATCGTCTCTGGTTTTATAAGTGTGACAGAGCTCATGATAAAATCCTCCTTGATCAAAAACTTCATCAAACTTTTCTTGATTGAACATATGAGCTTCCATATCAGCATCAACATAAAAGAGAAAATCATTTTTGTCTAGATCAAGTGCATTTATAAATGCGTGAACTTTTATGCAGTCGTTATTTCTATAATCTTTTTCATCTATCTGATATTGTTTAAGTAAAGGACCAAAATCAATAAACTCAATATCAATTGGGCTGTCTTTGAGCTTTTCAATTGCGTATAATAAATGGTTTGTGTTGACATACAATTTGGTAGATTCAGGAAAAGATAATTTACCATAACTTTTTATAATTTCAGCAAAATAATCTATGTAGGGTTTTCCTACACAAACAGTTACGAACGATAAGGATTGTTTTCGAAAAGGCATTATAATAATTAGAAAGAAAAGGAGGGATATCTATTAAACTTATCCCTCCTCGTGTACGAACCTTTTCCTTTCTTTTGCTTTTCGACTCTCGTACCAGTATTGAATCTTATTAAGACTCTCGACTTAAGCAATGTACTTATTGACTTCCTTTTCATAATGTTATTTACAAAATAAAAAAGAGTTCTGCCGCCACCACCTGCAGTTAGAAGCTGTCCTGGCTCATACGTGGCCAGAGGGGGCATGTTCGCTAACTCTCATAACCCTAGGGCAAAATTAAAAAAGGTGGTAGGACTATTTGTTTACCTACAACTTTTCGGGTCCTCGATCAAATTTTCATGATCACCCTACTTCGAACCACTCAGAGCTCTCTCAACCACTTAGCCGTCAATCACTCTTTGTGTACAATAACGCTCGAGGCGAACGCTTGTTCTGTCACACCGCAGTCGGTCCGTCAACCAACTAAAATAATTATAGATTAAAACCGATAAAGGTCAAGTTAATCTATTTGAGCTTTTTTCTTATCTAATCGTGCTTGAGCAAGCTCTTTAAGTACCTCTTGAAATCTTGCATGAGGCTTTCCATGACTTGTCAAAGTCTCGGACATGCTCTCTGGATAACGCTGTAACTCTTCTCGCGACGGAGCTCCGTATGGAGGCTGAGCTCCTCGATCGGGATTAATTACGGGCTTTTTCTTTTTTGTCTTCTTCTTCATAATTTTTTACACTATTATTTCGCATCCGGTAAGTAGAAAGATAATTACTATTGCAACAATTACTCCTATTACTCCAAAAACTTTTAGATCTTTTCTATTAGTTGGCCCTACTTCATCAACGCGCTCAATCTTCGTTTTACTTTGAACAGCGTTTTGTTCTTCTTTCATCGTAACGCTGAGTGAAGCTTTTGCAGCTAGTTCATCTAGCATTTTATTTCGAACAGGAGGGCGGCCTGTCTTACCTGCTTTCAATTTCCATTTTTTTGTCATAATCTTGATAACCAGATAAACAATATGGCAACTGCCCAAACGCAACCAACAAAAAATAAAACGTAATCTTTCTTTCCTAGTTTACGTCTATTTCTTCGATATAATTCGAGCTCGTCATTTATCTCTTTTCTTTCGCCACTCATCGTACTGTCGGCGTCGTTCATTTCTATCTATATCAGACTTTATCTGATACTGTCCTGATTGTAATGATTCCATCCTCTTCAACAAAGCTTCCTTTTTCTCCCCATCTTCCATTCTAGAAAGATATTCTAATCCCTTCTCGATTATTTTTGGACTCACTTGCGGGGTCCGAGATGGTACTTTAATAATACTTGGTCTTGGAGTTGACTGTTTTACTTCTTTCTTCTCTTCTTTCTTATCAGATCTTCTCCTATCATCCTTCTTTACTATTGTAGGGCCACTTGGGCCAGCTGCTTTAGTAATAATGGTTGGTAATCTGTGCGTGTCAAAAGATAAAAGTTCTTTTACTCCATTGTTCATAACCGTAACCATACCCTGACTAACATCTATTAGAGTTATCCCTTCGTCACTTCTTCCTCTTCTAGATGTATTAAGAGTAACAAACCGTTTCGGGATATCTTTTGAGAACAAATAAACATTTGTTTGACCTCTATATTTCATTATGCCTGTCAGGTTAAGCTTAACGGAAGATTTTTCTACATACTTAACTGGATCTACTTTTGCAGGGACGTCATCTAATAAAGTAAATGCATTTCTCTTTACAATTGAATCATATGGGTTTTCTGACCTAGCGTAATTTGTAAAACAAAAATAAGCTAACACTAAAACAAAACAAGCAAACACTCTCTTTTCTATACTACATTTACTCATGCTATTGCCACCTTTCTAATTTTGATCCAAGTAACTTCATACCCAGCATCTATAATTGCTTTTTTCACTTTTTCTTTATCTATTGGAATAGTTGAATCGATTAGCTTTACAGTAGCTATTTGATTCTTAATATCTAAATGAATCCCTCTTACGTTTATTCCAAAAAGCTTATTGAGCTTTTTCTTTACGCCTATTGCACAAGAAGTACAAACTAGACCTTTTATCTTTATCTCGACCGTTGATGAATAATCAGCAATAACTCTTGCATCATAACCAGGCCATCCTGGAAGATCATGTGAGTGTGTAAAGCTAACTCCACTAAACAACGCCACCATTATAACTACTAATCTTTTCATAACAAAATTATTTAACTGGAAACTTAAATTTGCACATGTATTGTCCCTTCTTTTCTAAAAAGTCTGAATACACTGAAGGCCAAGACCCATCCTTGCTTCCGGGCTGGCATTGATATATTTCCGTGATACCACTAAAGCCTAAATCAGGCATATGTTTATGATCTTCAGTGAGTAACGATATGTTTTTTGGGTACCTTTCTTTGAAAAAGGACTCTACTTCCTCCGCTACTACTTTAGTTTCGCATATGATTGTACCCTTTACTTGGATATCATAATCTTTATACTGATTTGGTTCTACTTTGAATCTATCCTCTGCGTTTTTGAAAGTAGTAACTCCGAACTTGTGGAACGTTAGTTTGTCTTTCTTTCTGATGAACTTTGCAATGTAAAATTTGCAATGGTCACCTTTATATTTTTCGAAAGGCTTATGCGTGAATCTTTTTTTCATCTTTTTGTTTTACTAATTGATATTGCATATTGATTGAGCCAAAAGAAGGCCCGTTAATCATCTCGTCAAATACTCTCTTAGCGTCTTTGTCATCTACAGCCCAGAAATACATATAACTCCAATGTTCTTGAATGCTCGGGTTTCTGTATTTCTTTGCGTACCGCGTCTTTGCTATTCTTGACATGCTAATATTATAGCTACTCCGATAAATTAGTCAATCTTCTTCTGAGATTACTTTTAAGTGAGGAGGCCCTTGGCCTTTAAGCTCTTCTAAGATATGGATAAAAGCTAGTCTGTAACCTGCATCGAAGTCATCCATAACATCTTTTTTCTTTATCTTTTCAGCTGCTTTTAGAATGTATTCAATTTTTTCTAATTCATCGTTGCTCATTTTTCCTCCTAGTATATTTTCTTGGTTTCTTTTTTGTGGGCCCGTACTTGAAAACATCTTTTCTGTTCAAGGTAGGCTTAAGCATACTGATAAGCGCTTGTTCAATTGCTACATAAGGATTAATTGTAATACTCTCTGTAATATAAAACGATTGAGGCATATGAATGAAAGTACAAATGTCAGAAGTTGGTTTCTTTTTAAACTGCTCGTTAAAATATTTTCTAACTCTTTCGTTTGTCACTCCTGGATGACTACAATAAAAGTTCATCCTTCTTTTTAATAGATCAGAACTTTCTCCAATATAGACTAACTCATCTTCTACATAATGAGCATAGATGTAATGTCTACTTTCTCCATCCATTCTTTCATCATCATTAGGGGTAATTTTTACTCTCAAATGATTGTTATCATCTTTGAAAAATTCAGCCATTCTAATAAAGTCTAGCCCTTCAATATATCTTTTATATACGCTCATAAACAGAACTCTCTTAAAAACTTTCCGGGTACTCTTTTAACATCATCACCATCACATATAGTATAAACAAGCTCCCTTCGATTGTTTCTAATCCTTTCATCAATATCGATTAAGGATACAAATCGATTTTTGAACATTGCAGTCTTGTAAAGAGCTTTCTTTCCGAATCTCTTTTTCTTATTTTCCCACTCGTAACTATCCCAAGGCAACTCCCATTGCTCTTCTACATTTGGTTCTAGAATATTACCACCAGGGGCTTTATCGTGCGGATAAAAAGCAGCAGGCTTAGACCCTTTCGGTCTAAACCTCTGCTTGTTTTCTTTTTTGAACTTGTACATTAGTTTAATGCAAATTCTGGAGTGGCAACTTTTGGAAAGCCGTCATTCAACAACATATTAAAAGCTCTATGCTTCAGATTATTGTTCATACCTCCTGTCATATTACTAATGAATCGGCGTTCAAATGTCTTGCGATTATCTCGCTTTTCGACTTTATCGCTATCCAACGCTTTAGTAATGCGCTTCGATCCTGCGTGGTGATCTAGATATTCTGTTACTGCATTAAATGCATCCCATCTAGTTTCTCCTCGATTACCAAGACCCCTGCTGAAAAGATTTACTACCTCTTCACGCTTCTTCTCTTCGCTTGTTGCATGAGATCGCTTCTCATCCTTCTTACGAACGTCTGGAAAGATCAAGTTAGCAAAACCTCTAACTTCTTTATCAGTAATCTTCCACTTCAAAAGCTTTTCAGCTCTCTTCATAAAGGTTTTATTCCCTTCCACTGCACTGAAAAATGCACCTCGAACATTTTCGAGCCTATCTTTCCAATTGCGGTGATGTCGGATTGTCAATCCAGAACGTTTTGCCGACTGATTAAATGCATAGAACTGATTGTTACATGCAGCCCGGTCGGTGTAGGGAAAGATTGAATTACATGCATTGCCGGTATGGTCTACAATAAGCATTGCATAGCCAGCCATAACATCATCTTCAAAACCATCAATTTCAAATTTAAGCTCTTCAGGTAATTTAGCTTGAACCCAAACCTTACCACCATTACCTAATGTACCAGCATTAGTGTAAGTTGCTCCACTTTCTTTGACGATTTCATCAAACGGTTCCAAAATGTCTCTCGTCTGAATGACCTCATAATTACGACGCACAATATTGAATACGTGGTCGTTGTCTGTGCGTTTTACCGCATAATAGCCATCTAAAGATCCGTCAAGCTCTCCTAAATCTTGCTTAACTACATCATACTGCATATCAGCACGACGCATAATCTCGTCTGGTCCGCTCAATCCGTCACAGTCTTTAATACCGATCAGGTCCTCTAAGTTATGGAATGTTTGTCCTATTAGCATTATTCTTCCTCTGGGTTTGAATAAAAAGTCTCTCCGTTAATTTTCTTTTTACTTAAATGTCCTTCATCTACCATTTCTTCTAATAATTCAGTTAGCATTTCTAGATCTGTCTTTTTTGCATCTTCTACCAACTTGTCTTGGTTTTCAGTGACATGTTCTAGTAAATCGTCTATTGTTCCTTCAAAATTACTCATGACTCATTTATTATAGGGACGTTCCCAATTAAAATCAAGCATTGTCCTCAAGTATTTCATCTACTTCTTTTTCCATTTGTAATTGACAACCTAAATGCATTGTTGGAGACACAAGATAATCAAAATCCGTTTCGAAAGTTGGTTTATTACACTCCTGACAAACCCATTTTGATTTTTCATCTTCAAAATCCTTTTCTTCATCAGTCATTTTTAATCTATCAAAATAAGCAATCATTTCATCTAATTGTTTTTGATAGTGTTGGACTGTCCACCCGTCATTATAAGGAGAATTGATTTCAATATTCCAATTGGTCAATTCTGCAATCATCATCTGTGGAGATATTTTTGTGATTCCGCCGCTCATTTTAGTTTAACTTTCTAAGAATTTCTTCGTAACTTTCCGTTACTTGAATTGTTCCTCTTCTCAAACTTATTTGAGTTCCATGGCCTTTGTGATCGACTGGAGTAAGAGATGATATTTTCTCTGTATTCACTGCAATTGGTCTCTTTTTACCTGCTGTGATTCCGCTTGATATAATTTCTTCTAATTCTATGAACATAACTTAATTATGGATACCTCCAAATACAAATCAATCTTTTTCGTAATAATCCTCAAAACTTTTTGGTTTAAATTTCTTATCTTCTTTTTTCTCTTTAGGTTTAGGTCTAGGAACAAAACTTTTTTTATCAGCTAATTTTCCTTCTCCTTTAGAAATTGTTTTAATCTTTCTCATAAAGAATATTTACTATTATCCCAGTAGCCTCCTTTAGCCTTTATTTCTTCCTCTTCAAGATGATCACAAAAATCTTCAACATTCTTCCAATTACCGTCTTCAACTTCTTTAAGAATAACGTTCTTGATCTTTTTTAGATGAGGGTACAAAAGGTCTACTGACTCTTCCAAATCATCAAAATTGTCTCTGAGATTTTTGGACCACTTCTCTAACATCCAAATAATATTAAGAGATTTGTGTTTCTTTTCTTCTTTCTTATCTACCATGCTCTAATTATAGGTAGGTTCCTAAATCTAGTCAATAGATTTTTTTAAGATGATCATGATAAGCATCTAATGTGCTGTGAGCAAATTTAGACATCATCAATTTATTCTTAAATTCTGTATACAAATCATCCTTTCGATGCTTTTCATCTAACATTTCCTCTACTTCACTATAGTAAGAAATTGCTCTAAGATGATTATCTAGAGCTAACTTCTTTAGTCGTAATAGTTTCTTACTATTCATTTCTAACGCTTGTCAATTCGACTTTTGGCATATTGCTTTTGCTCATATTGACCTTTTGAACTTTATACCAACTCGCCGGGTAATTATATCTATTTAACCAGGATTCATATTCTAAATAGGTATCAAAGGAAGAAACTTGTGTTGCTGTATCGGGTCTTTTTACTTCTACCACCCAATTAAAATCTTTATCTACCTTTTTAGATCTATCAATTGCTTTGCGAATATCTACACCTTTGAACGTTTTAATAGCATGCTGAAATGATACTCCATCGCGGCCAAGCTGGCCATATTGTCCGTGCTCATAATGATCTGATGAGAGATCACCATCTGGTGAGATAGCAAAAATGGTATATTGTCCGTTTGCAAATTCTGAAGTCGTGTAAACATTATTTCTGCCTTTAAATGCATGAGCTGGAGTATCCCCTCCTCCAACAATATTAACGTGCATCCTCTTATTTTCTTCTCTAGCTGCAATTGTAGCTTTCTTTACTGCTTGAAAAAGCGCTCTATTATAGTAATTCATAGATTGCATAAAAGCTTTTCTTGCCGCAGTCATATGAACAAAGACAGTTCTTTCAGATAGTATATCATTGATGGGGAAGTAGTTACCATCATTTGTTGTTGAGTTGATCTCTTCTCTTGTCAAAACCTTCTCTTGTAAAACAGGAGGTAACGGCTTTATCATTTTACCGTGAGGTGGAATATCTTCTGCGATTGCAGATCCAATAATTAAAAAAGGTAATATGTATCGTACCATGCTATTAGGATAAGAACTCTCGCCAAGAAGTCAAGACTTCTTTTATGCGAAGTGGTCGTCAGCATGGACGTTTCGTTCTAACAATTCATGAAATGATTCGTTTTCGAAGTATGGTACCATTTGAGCATTGTAAACCCAAAATCTTTTTTGTCTTCCATCGGTATCAGAATGATAGAAATACCCTGGATGATTTTTAATCATCATTCTAATTAACTTGTCATATAAAGAAATTCTATTTTTATCATCAGACCAAGCAGTAATAAGAAGAACATGTGGTTGTTCTTTAACTACAAATTCACCTACGATGTTCAATATTGTACTAATTACTCTATTTGCTTTATGACCAGCTTGAGCATTCTTTCCAATCATACCATTATCATCTTGAAAATGAAATTCAGTTATTTTTGCATTTTCTGGTTTTAGTGCCTCAGGATAAAATTCATCTACAAATTCTCTTGCATAGTTTCTATTTTGACCCACCACATAATTTAGAAGAATGTCTTCTTTATTAAAAACATTATCTACTCTATAAGGATTTTCTACATCGTCTACTTCAAAACTGATTACTTTTTGATAAGGGTCTTCTGGAGCTACACCTATTACATTTTTACCAATTTTTCGTCGATCAGTATTGTATTCATAATCATACGGCTTATCAAAAGCTTCATTAACATACGATTCAAATATTAGTTGTGTATCTTTATTCATCTTTATAAAAATCAGAAAATTTAATAACCCCTTCTCTAGGAACATACTCTTCGAGTTCATCATCCCATGTCCAACCTATATTCTCTCCATCACCAATAACGGTAATACTACCTGGGGCTATACCTTCCTTATTACCTTTAGCATTTGGTAATGTTGCACTATCACTAGAAAACTCTGCTTCTGAAAAACCTTCTTTATTTTCTATAAAATCAAGTATGTAGTTTTGATATTTTTGTGATGGTCTAGAATTCTTTTTACCTTTAATTTGTTTTATTGCATCTTCAACAGTAAGTCTATCTGCTCCAGAATCTTTTGCTGAACCTCTTCCTAATGTACGTTGCCCCATCTCTATTGTAACATGCGGGTAACCTTCCTTGTCTATTAAAGAAAATATTCTTGTGTGTGGGCTTGTAGGATTATATAGACCAACGCAATGATCTTGCATTGCACCTTGATATTGACATGCAGCTTTTGTTAGTAACTGTACCCATCTATAACCATCTCCATAATCTTTTATTTCTTTAAAATCTTCTCCCTCTCTAGAACCTTTTTTAATGTGTTTCTTTTTTTGTAATTGAAACCATTGATCATATCTTCTAAAAATGTCTCTTATTTTTGTAATGTTTGGGTTTCTAATTAGACCTGTCATTAACTTTTCTGGTGATTCAAACCCAGAAAGGAGAACGTCTATTAAATGATGCCAACTATTTCCTTCTCCAAACAGCTCTTCAAACATATCATTAATAACTCTATCTGCTCTTTCTCGAGCGCTAGGATTCCAATATATCTTTTTTGGATCGTAATCAGCTATTTCTTTCCACATGTAGTCGACTAGTCTACCTTCTGGTTTTTCTGGAGCAATTTCTCTTGGTACAGATGTTCTCATAATATGGTCTACAACATATGCATCACCTCCGGGTAAAAATGTCATACTTTCAGCATTGACCATACTTTTACGCCCTTGTTCATCAGGGTAGCTATCTCTTTCATACTTCTTAGCAGACTTAGGAACTTCTTTATTAATATATTCTTTAGATAATTTAGTTGACAAATCTTTTATAAACTCCTTTACAAGTTTAGCTATTTTGACATCGTCATCGACATCTCGAGGATCACCACCAGTAAAGAGTTCATTCCATTTAGCCCTATTTGCTAATACTTCTGGGTCTTCTATATCTTGTAATACATCCAATCCACCTTGCATGTCGTATTGACCCGGTTCACCCCACATTGGTTCTTCTTCTATTTGAGTATATAAATCTGCTGTTAATTCGTCTTCAAAATAGTGCATTAATAAAGGAAAGTTAGCTACCTTTTTGATTAACTTCTTTCTTGAAATAGGAAAATCTTCTTCTTCGTCAAGTGGCTTTTTAGCAACTGGTAACCCAGCTGATGAATCAGCTACTGCCACTTGAAGTGAATCAGTATAACTTTCAAACATCAGCCGGGTATCAATATTCATCCTAGTGCGTTAGGTACCTTCGTACCTCCTTTCGTCCCGTATCCTTTGCCGTAACCTCCACCAGCCCCTTGCCAAGATTGTTGATATTGTGTCAAAACTTCTTCGTTGTTTGCATTGTTAAGATAAGGTTCAGTTGTTACTTTCTCTGCATCTTCATCTTTTTTTGCCCAAGCATCTACATCTCTTTGATTTTTTATAAATTCTTTCCATCCGTCTATTAACTTTCTAAGTTTTTTTGCTCTTTCTTGATCGATATCATCTCTTTTGTCCATTCCTACTAATTTATCTTGTAGTTCTTGAACCTTTCCATGATCTAAATTTATGGTGTAATTTGCAAAGAGTTCTGCTGCTTTGTTTAAATCTTGTCTTGTGTTGATTAAGGCGTCTTGATACACCATATCAGCAGCACCGAGCATTTCTTCTTTAGCTTTATTATCTTGATGATCTTGATATTTTGTTATAGCAGGGTAAGCTAATCCCATCGCTAAAGCAGTTGGTAAAATATCTTTTTTCCAGCCTTCAAATATTAAATGTGAATCTTGCTGCACATATATATTTATTCTTACCAGCCAATTGGATTACCCTTAGTATAATCTTTACCAGCTGCTTTCCATGCAGCTTCTTTTATTTTTTTTGGTATTGTCGCTTTTCTTCCAAAATAAGAAGATATGTTCATTAATTTATTTGCGATCCAACTGTAAAGCCTTATAATTAACCTGCTTTTATGTGCATCGTAGTATGATTTGATAATAGCCCACTCTTCTTCTTCCTTCTCTATCTCCGCTTTTGAACGAGTGGTATAATCATCTAAAAATTTTCTATCTATCTTTCCATCATTAAAAGTAATCCTAAATTCAAACCAATGCTCGTTTCCATCTATAATAATTAAATTACAAAACGAAACTTCTTGAGATACTTTAAACACTTCCCATTTAGGTTTAGGTTTTTCTTCTTTCTTTTCTTTTCCTAAATCTAACGTAAAGGATGTAACATCTTTCCAAAGCTTGCGTTTATAGATCTTATAACGACCGAGCGTGCATTCTAGGTCTTTTGTCTGATAAACGTCGTCGCCTTGCTTTAGTATTGCTTCCTGCTCTTTAGTTAGCAGGTCTTTTAAATACGTCCTTCCTACAATAATCTCATCAAACATACCCATATCTTTAATTATCACACTCTCCGTTATTATCCAACTAAGACGACTTTATTAGAAATTTACCATCTGGAGCTTTTTCACCTTCTGAATGCATAATTGATGCTCCAAACACACATTCGTATGCTCGCGTTATACAAACAGGATTTTGATCCGATATGTTTAACTTATCTATCACAGCTTGTCTTATTTCTTCTAGTGTCTTGTATGTATTTTCTACCATAATTGTTTTATCCTATAAAAGCATTTTTGTGGAGGTACCTGATACCAATGAAATAATGGACTAGTAGTATTAACCCCAACAGTACCGAAGTTGTATATATGTGTCCATGTTTTCATATCATGAGAGTACTCAAGTCCGTACATGATAAAAGGTTCTAAGCCAGTATAGGAAAAATAAATGCCTCCTGGTGAGCCATATGGATGACCTGTAGCTTCAACTACCTTTTGATGTACGATATGAATTTTTAGTTTTGGTGCTGCACTTGCTAAAGTACAAGTAAACATAAAAGCTAATAATAATTTTAACATAAGTCACCTGCTTCTGTTGCATGTTCAAAAGATTCTAAATCTCCAAATCTTGCAACTCTAAAACTATCGCTGTCTCTGTGAAAGGTGCTTATTTCTAAAACTTTACACCCTGATATCGATTCCAAACAATGTGGAACGTTTCTCTCTAACACGTAAGTATCTCCTTCATTTAAAGATATCTTTTCATGCTCTGCTGTTACTGTATTAACTACTGTTAACTCCAAAGTACCTTCTGTTATATGAAATGTTTCATGTTTTTTTGAATGAAAATGTAATGATGTTCCATTACCAGGTTCTATTGTAAGAATTTTACTACAATAATCATTCTTTTCGTCATTAACAATCCAATGTTCAGTACCCCAGCTTTTTTCTACTATCTTATTCATCGTATTTTTTATTACCTTCTACTTTTTGGCCTAAAACTTCTACTTTATAATTTGGGTTAAGCTTACCACTCAACACATTTGTTTGGTAAGTTTCTCTTAACCGTTTACTCAATTTGAAACTAGGTAGAGCTTGTTCATTATATCCTGTAGTAATCTCTAAATCGTCGTTTCCACTAATTGATTGCATTTTAGCTCTAAAAACGTTTGCAGCCTTCCATGTAACCTGAGACTGTCCAACGTGTAGACGTTTGAGAGACGTTAAATCTAAAAGGTCTACTAACCCTTTATCGGTTATTGCTGTATTGAATAAGTTAAGAGTTTCCAATCTTGGAAAGAATTCAACAATCTTCTTACATGCAACGTCAGTAATCATCCTATTGTTTGAGAGATCTAGACTTTTTAAATCATACTGACCTCTTAATTCATCCAAGCAATGGTGAGTCAAAATACCACCTCTAGCTTTTATTTGATGAATCTTTTTTCCATTTGTCTCTTTTATTGCTTTTGCGAATTCGTCATCTCCTAATCTTACTCTCTCATCATCTCCTACGATAGCAGATCCTTCTATTCGTAAATAGTGCAAATCACTTCCTTGATGAATAGGCATAAACAACCCGTTAAATGTTTTAATTGTATCTGCAGTAAGATAACCAGACAAATAGGAAGCTAAAATAATAAAAACTATAATTGCTATAGTTTTGGGCTTAATAATTATCATCCGTTTAATAGTTGTTGATTACCTGCACTAGGACCACCAGCTGCTTTTGCAAGATCTAAAATGGTATCTAAATCTTCTTTTACTTTATTAGCACCCCACCTCGTCTGAATAACTGTGGAGGTGTCCATTGGATCCATACTAACAACAACATCAAGGTTATATAATGTTTTGCTACCGTCTATATTTGTCAATTTTATAAAATGAGCCATTACTTTTCTTCTTTCTCTCTGATAGGCCATACCCCATCAAAATACATCTTACCTAATTCTTCGTACTTCCCGCCTCTTTTCTCTTTAAGAAACGTTACCTTACCAGAAACACCTTGAAATACATCAAAGTCTCTTATAGTTGTAAATGCTTTTTTTCCTTCGTCGGTCACCATACGAGCATGTGTCGAACCTTTAGGCCGTTGTAGCCTTTTTAAGTTGTAATAGTGTTCAGTATAACTGTTCATATATGAATATATATTATGATTAATCCTAAGAACACAAATTCTTTGAGAAATTTTTTACTGCAGACCTTGCTCCTCTAGGTACAAAATAGCTTCGAGTCTTCTCGAAAATATCGTTTTTCATTATATGAATTGAAGGTGCAGTCTTGTGAGTATAAATCATAGTTCCTTTAACTTTCCCTACATCTTTACCGGTAAAGGCGCATGTCTTACATGCTTCTAATCCAAGATCTATTCTTTCCTTTTCTATGTGATTACCGCATTTACAAATCATGCATATATTTTAGCATGAATCCGTACAAACATCAACTACTCTTCTTCCTCTTCATCGGGCTGAGCTTTATCACCAGTTCGTTTGATAAGTTCCGATTCTAAGTAGAGAGGCTGAGAAGAAAGAGGCCCTAAAAAGAGAGTAGAATAATCTACCCCATAAACATCTTCAGTAGAAAATTTGTGTTGTCTAGCAGTTCTATCTATATCGTGTATAATAGGTAATTTAGCGTCAGGGTTCACAGACTTAACTAACTCACTGTTTTGAGTAATATCTAATGTGGTGTAAGGGGCTAAAATATTTTCATAAGGAATTAAATTTTCTTTTAACATTTTTTTCATGTAGTCAATTTCTTGGTCAAATGTTGATTTAATTTCTCTTACTCCATCTAATTCTTCTTTTGTGCATTGATTGTGTAGAACTTCATACCACGGTTGATGAAAACCACAAATCGTCCAATTGGATCGTTTGTTAGATATATCGTTTCTATACATGTTTATGTTTAGCCCCGTATTGCACAAAAGATGATCTGCCGGAAGAGTAAATAAATTCCAAAAACAATTAATAGTGGTGAAATACCCTTGAGTGTCTAAGTTAATATTAATGTTAGTGGGTATTAGTTTCATTCTTAATATATTTACAGAAAAACCCGATGTTTCCATCGGGTTCGACTATATGTCAACTAAATTAGTTAACTGTAAGCTTACTTGTGTAAGCTGCGTTGCGGATCTCACGCATAACATTACGAGCGTTCAAACGCTTCTGCGTACTCTCGTACTGATTTGTCTTTGCCTCATAAGAAGCTTCCTCAACGTGATAAGAACCATTTGTGTTACGAGTAAACGTAACGGTCACGTTCTTAGGTCGTGCATTCTCTGTGAATGCCAATGGGCCCATTTCGAAAGGACGGCCCGGTCCTACTTCGCTATAACTACTCATACCTCTATTATAGCTTCAAACTAAAGAGGTCAACTTTTACCCTTTTCCGTCACGAGAACCACCGAAATATTCAACAGCATGACCTTCTTCTAGAAGTCTTCTATTAAGGTTTATTCTTTCCCCGCCGTTGGTCTTTAAAGAAATCTCTGCTAAACATCTTCCGAACTTACCAATACCATGTGAGTTTAGTCTGACTTTATAATTGCATTGCTGTAAGAGCTCTTCAACTCTTTCACTTGCAGCAATTCCTTTCTCCTTTTCCTCCAGATTTCTCGTTCGTTTTTCTGGTGTGTTTATGCCATACAATCTAAGCGTCGACTTAACATGTGTATGGAATCCTACGTCTATTAGAGCTATTAAAGTATCACCATCTACGACTCTAATGATCTCTGCATTGTACTCGAACATATAATTAATTAAACGTTTGTTTTGAAAAGACCAGAAACTAGATTTTTATTCTTATACGTGCGGTTTTTAACCTGACCTAGTGAAGGTTGGTTAGTATAATTAGGTCCCGGGTTATTAATTATCTCAGGTGCACCAGCAACATTAGGTTGTTCAGGTATTTTCTTTCTCATTTTTTTACCTTTATTAGCAGCTTCGACTTCACCTGGACCAGCAAAGACTGTCATAGGCATATCTTCGTCTTCTTCTTTTGATTTTTCCACATCACGAGCTTTACGTAAGATCTTTTTTTTCATCTCTGCTAAGTAAAAGTCATTAAATGTCATTAGTGTCCTTGCCCCCTTCTAGGTCCTGGTAGATTAGTTTTTACAGTTTGACCAGATCCAGAGAACGTCTGATGTGCACCACCTACATTACCTGGTCCTGTTATATTTCTTGTACGCATTTGTGAAGGGTTTCTTAAATCTGAACCACCAGTAGAATGACGACTCCAACGGGTGTGTACAGGTACACCCATTGCTTTTAATCTTCTAATTATAGTTTGGTAAGATACACCTAATTCTTCACCAATATTTTTCGAAGTATAACCGTCTTTATACATTTGCTTAATTTTTTCATCGTCTAACTGCATCAAATTTCGATGGCCGCTGTCGTCGGCTGAGGGGCGCCGTTCAATACCCATTGCATTTAATCTATCGAGTATTGTCCAATGAGATACACCTAATTCTTCTCCTATTTCTCGAGAAGAAAAACCATCTTCATACAGTTGTTTTATTTTTTCATCGTCTATCTGCTTATAAGCATGGGGACCGGTGAGAGTCCTCCCCATTTCAGATAAAAAATATTGTTTAAATGACATTTCAGGCTTAAAGCTATTCATATGAGGACCAGATGCATAATCTGTTTCTTGATAATCTCTCATATCAATATGTGGCTCAGGTGTTTCAAAATCAGTATTTCCTGTTTGGTCAGCTTCAACAGAAGCATCTATAACTTCGTCGAGGTACTTATCTAAATCCTGAGAATTAAATCCTTTTGCTTTAGCTACTTTATATGCATTCGCTATTATCTCTTGAAAGTCAAATGTATCTTCTAACGTAGCTATTGTACTATCTATTGCTTCATCCTCATCACCATATTCTTCAGCATTATCTAACAAAGCGTCTCTATATCGTCTATCTCTTGCAGCAAGTGCACTAGGCCCACCAGGTGATGAAGCGTATTTGTGACCTAAAATTTTAAATAACATCTTTTTATATAGATTATCTTGAAAATCATAAGGTACTTGATACTCACTTTGACGTCTTGCTCCACTTCCATACCCATAACGATCTATCAGTTGCGCTTCCAAATCACCGGTCCAGTTGCGCTGCACTACGTCTTGGAAAGCGGTTTTTACTGCATCATAAAGATCGAAAGGATCTCTATCAACTACCGGTGGCATTGGAATAGGAGCTTTTACTACCTTCTTAATATCAGGTTTAAGCCCACTTGTAGCCATGGCTACCCCTTTACCGAGCTTCTTTAAAAATTCTCTTCTTGATTCGTCTGCAAGCTCTAGTAATAATTTGGTGTCTTTGTCGGACATTTATATTATTTAACTAAATCCACTTGTTCTTCTTGAAAAATTTAAACATAACTACAGTGGTAATAATAGAAAGAGCTGTAAAGATCCAAAAGCCATGATGATTAGTAAGGAAAGGTATATCATCAAAGTTCATACCAAATAATCCTGTGTAAAAAGATAGAGGCAAAAAGATAGTAGACCATATAGTTAACAGGTTTAGCCTTCTATTAAGTAGATCATTTGCATTCTTTTCAAGCATTTGCTCTAATATGAGTTGCTTCTGTAAAAGCTTAGAGTTATCAGAGTCTAAAAGTTCTTTCTTTAGTTGGTAAAACTTGTTTGTATCTATTTCTTTACCAGAAAAAATGTCTTCTTCAAATTGTTTTAATTTTTCTTCCATAAGTCTAATGTCCATAATAATGATTCAATGCCATAAAGAAAGCCAACAAGCATCATTCCATAGTGAGAAAAGTGACCAGTATGGCCATATGTAAAGTCTTGGTACACTGACGGAATAGCAGAGCCAATGATAGAAATGCTGAAGATCATCTTAACAATCTTACTATTAAAATTGATTTCCTTTTTGAGCATTGATTTCGCTATCTGTTTATATGACGATTCATACTTGTTCGGGTACATTCTTGTTAACTTTATATCAGGCATAGAATTATTTAGAACGGTATTTAAATAGTAAAGTGGGAAAAGTAATAGTCGGGCTGGCCGGCAGCCATAACGCTGGCATTACAGCTTATTTTGAAGATGAAGACAAATATGTTGTTATTGAATTAGAGCGGCTTATCGGTCATAAAAACCTGTCATGGGCTACATATAACCCACAATTCGATCCCTTCGTTCTAACGCATCGGATAAAGGAATACATAAAGAAAAATTACGGTATAGATAAGATAGATGTGATGAGAAGCATTTCATCAGATTATGGCGGGCAGCAACTGCCATTTTTGTTTAACATAAAAATGCTCGAACATAATCAAGAGAAATTATTACCTGACGGCAGTCAGATAGCTCAGAATATCGATACTGGATTAACAAGCGGAGACGGCTGGTGCGCTTATCACCATAAGTCTCATGCAGCGGGTACGTTCTACCAGAGCCCTTTTGATGACGCGGTGGTGTTCTCATACGATGGAGGAGGTGACGATGGGTGGTTCATGGGGTATAAGATGGACAAAGTTTCACCTAAAGATAAGCAAATGAAGACTATATTATATAGTTTTCTTGACGTAGGCAACCCTTATATGTATCTAGGGTATTTCATCCATGATATCAATTATGTGACGGACTACGGACAGGCATGTTTGGTATATGCCGGCAAGTTAATGGGTTTAGCAGGATATGGTAAGGTAAGAGATGAATGGATAGAGCCTCTTAAAGATTATTACCACAAGTGGGACAGAGAAGGTTACAACCCAGTAGAGAACGACGCACCTAAGTTCATGGAAGAACTAGGAAAAGAAACAGGATTAGATTTTGTATATAACTGGGATAAAAAGAGCGAGTTTTACGAGCATGCCGAACCTACAAAGAGATTAAAAGGAGATGAAGCTGCAGATTTAATTGCTACTAGTCAAAGAGTATTTGAGATATTAGTATTTGATGAGATTAAACCTCTCATAGATGAATATAAAACAAATGTATGTTTAACTGGAGGGTGTGCAATGAATATATTATTCAATTCAATAGTAAAAGATTATGTCAAAAAAGAACATGGCAAAGAAGTTTATGTCGCGCCGAATAGCTCCGATTGTGGATTATCTACTGGTTTAGTTTTGGATTATGTTAGACCTAAGTCACCCCCAGACTTTACATATGCTGGAGAAGATATAATAGATAAAGATAAGTTCTTCTCTTATAGTGATATGAAGAATCAAAGGTTTTACAATAATGATGTGCAATTAGATCAATTAGTTGAAAACTTAAAAAATAAAAATATCTATGGATTGGTTCAAGGTAAATCTGAACATGGCCCCAGAGCGCTAGGCAATAGATCAATCATTTGTATTCCAGAGATGGGTATGAAAGAGAAGTTAAACTTAAAAGTAAAGCATAGAGAGTATTATAGACCATTCGCCCCAATAGTAAGATTAAAAGATGTATCAAAGTACTTTAATTGGAAAGGTCAAAGTAGGCATATGAACTATTCATGCACCGTTAAAGATAAGTACCATGGCAAATTAGGAAGTATAGTACATGCAGATGGAACAGCAAGAGTACAAACGATTACTAAAAGACAAAATAGATTTCTATATGACGTTCTAACAGCAATGGAGGAACATGATATGATTCCAGTATTGCTTAATACTTCGTTTAATGTAAATGGTAGGCCTATTCTAAATTCTTATCAAGATGCTTTTTATATGCTAGAAAATAGCGGGTTGGATCATTTGATTATTATAAATGAATATACTAAAGATTATGGTTCTCAGTTTACGATAAAACCAGAGTTTAAGAAAAATTTATATTAGAGTAAATATGGTCTCTAAATCTACATTTAATAAAGGCTAATAACTCTAACCTTGCTTCTATTTCATCTTGCGTTATTTGATCCTTAGGAGAATCTGTTCGAGTAAAATCATGCTGATTTACTAATTGATGTAAAACAGAATATTCATCATCAAGATAAGCATCAAATTCTTGAATGCCTTCTATCAATTCATGAGGGTCATAAATTTTATTCTGGTGTCCCATAACTATCTTCCAAGTTAATTCGACTTACAGCTTGAGTTAATGCGTAAAACTGACACTTGGTTAAAGAAAAGGTAGTTATTGAATCAAACGTAACGTCCATACCTTCTTTGTTAGCCCATTCGACTACACTTACGAAGTTTTTATCTTTACCCCATTCAACAATAATGTTTCTTACTTTAGTAGTTTCTAATTTAAAATTATTATCACTCATATTCGTCTAAATGCTCTTTCAATTTTTTAACAGTCATTAACTTTAAATTTTCGTTTATCAGTGCATTAAAATTATCCATTACATCCTCAAATTGATCTGATCCCGGAAATATATGGGTAGAGTACAAAAATAGTGATATAACATTTGAGATTTCATCTAAATCTTCTAATTCATTTACTATTTGTACTACCTGCGCAATGTCATTACTCTGTCCCGCCATTTACTTCTTCTACTTCTCCTGAAAAACAAGAGTTTACAATACTATCAATACTTACTTGCACATCTCTTTCTACTACAACATCGGTAACTGTATAATCTGTACCGTCATTTTTAACTATATTAGCATGGCCAATTTTTTCGCCAACGTAATCATAAATCTTAATTTCGTTGCCTCCAAACCATGCGTATACTTCGTCATGTTCTTCATTAAAGTACATATAACGTGAAAGGTGCAATTTACGTAGAAGTTCTAAAGAGTATATTTTCCTCATATGAAATATTTTATGAACTTATCTCTTTAAATCAATATTCGATTTCTTCTTCATCAACATCGGAAAAGAAATAGTCATCAACTTCATATTTTGAATCTACTATAGCTTCATCGTGTTTTTTCCACATAGCTTCAATTTGAGCTTGTTTTTCTTTGTCTGATATTTTATTGGGGTCAATATAATTCATTAAGACTGAGTCAGTACCAACGTAAAGTTCTTGTCTTGATCTTTCCATGTCTCTTCATCTATTACTGTATAATTAAATCTGTCCTGATTTGGGCCAGCAAATGTCACGTCGGTAGTATATTCTGTATCCCCAAAAATACAAGGACCTGTTGGGTCACCATATTCATCAACTGCTAATGGGTCGTTAGATAAAGAGGTCCACTTAACAATGTAAGTAAAAGTATAATCGCCTCCAATAACTTCATCACCTGCAAATCTTCCAGAAGAATCAGATATTTGATTATTATAAGGTATCTTTAAAAATAAAGGACCACCCATCTCTTGAAGGCCATCTACACATCCAAGTAAAGTTTTTTCATATTTTCCTGAGGCCCAAACCTGACCTGTATCAGATCTAGTTACAGAATATATTACTTCAAATTTTCTTTCACATGGTAAATCAAATCCTCCAGAACAACGTGCATTATCTGTTCGTTCTCCAGCATCTAAATTTTCTGCTCCAGGATAAAATACAAATGTATAATAGTCAGTGTTGTCGTTAATAGTAGACTTACCTGGTACACTTGGATTATAAGTAGGCGACGCACATGGTGTTGGGGTTGGTAGTGGAATTGGATTAGGTAATTTAATTGTTGGGTCGGCTGTGTTAGAATTATCTACTGGTTGATCAGAACAAGTATCGGTAATTAAAACACTATTAATATGTATTTGGGGATCATCAGCAGTAAATTGAACGACCACTGAAAAGTTATTACTAACATAAAATCTAGGTACATAAAAAGTTAATGTATTCGTCCCATAAAGTGTGGTAGCTTTTTTGCTATATATTTGCTTACTATCTCCATCAGCATTTGTATTATATATTAAGTTAAACGTACATGTATCTGGATCACATGTATCATTACTACCATTAAAAGATACAGTACATATTTGAGAGTTACAAGCCGCGGTTGGTGAATGTGTTGGTGTGGGTGTAGGAAAAGATTTGGATACTTTTGTTTGTGTTCTTGTTGGTGAGTGAGTAACTGTAGCTGTCTGACTAACCCCTTGTGTGGGTGTGGGTGTTTGTGTTTGAGTCTGTGTTGGTGTTACGGTTGGTGTGGTTGTTGTTGATTTGGTAATTGTTATTGTAGGAGAAATGGTTCTTGTAATAGTTTGAGTTGGTGTTTGGGTTGGTGTTGGTGTAATTGCACCTGTACCTGTTCTTGTTTTAGTTGGTGTTTGTGTTACCGCTCTTCTAATAACCAAATTATCAACATAATCAGGACTCTCAAGCTCCACTTTGAGTAGAGGATCTAGCGATGAGATTGGTAGAACTTGAGAATCTAAAAGTTTTAATTTATCTGCTACATTATAATAACTATCTTTACAAACGGTAAGATTGCAATCGTATATATCAACAAGACCATCTTGTCTAAAAGCAGAGAATGAAGGAGTAAAAGTAGTAAGGCTTTCTGATAAAGATTGTAAATCATAATCTATCTTATACTCAAGAGCATTCTTTGGATTTCCTGCTATAGGACTATCTGCAGCTAGGTCGAAAACGTAATCAGCGTTAAAATCTCTTTCAATATCATACTGTATTGACTTAACCTCACCACCTGATAGAGCTAACCAATCTACTCTTATAATGTTGTTTAAAGAATCTTCTATCCCAGAAAGGACAAAGCAAAAATTATCATACTGGCTATACTTCTCAGAAAATGTTACTATATTGGTTCTTTTATAAATTAACGGTGCTGATATGTTATCACTAAACGTTGTTCCTGAAAAGGATTGTGATGCTGTAACACCTGTACCATAAACCCACTGGTAACCATCAGCCGTGTTATCATAATAAGTACCAGTACCTGATACAGGTTCAATAAACGAATAACCATCCGCAGTTGATACTACTCTATTAGCACTTAAATCAGATCCTGTTATGTATAAAAATTGTGTACTCATTATCCTTGATAAGCATTAGTCCATAGTGTAATTCTTGCTCCTTTATATGTTTTCTTATCACTTTTAGATGCAGCTCCTTCTGTTAAATTTATTAATTCTGTTGCATAGCTAAATGTTATATCCAAATCAGACCCCGGTTCCTGCACGTGTAAATAATTTACGTCTGGTATAGGTCTTCTGTGGTCATATTCTTTTTCAAAATCGTCTCTAGAAGTACCTCCGAAGATTGGGGAGTCTGTTATGTTGTCGTAGTTATATAAAATTTGTTCTTCAGTACCGGTTGGAAAATCGTAAGCACATCCCGGTTGATCTAGTTTACCTGTTGCTGTTAAGTTGCTTCCTGATGCCACAACAAAAGCATTATGTTCTGGATTTATTTGCGGAGCCCAAACCGGGTGGTCTGTACCCGTTCCAGATACTGAATTAGATTGATCAGTAGCTCCTAATTTTAGTGGGCTACTAGCGTAAGTAGCACCACCTTGAGCAAATAATGTTTCTAACGCTGCCCAAATATTTGCTGCTATTTCAGGTGTACTGCCTGAGTAATTAGTATTGTTTGTTTCTCTGGGTCTACTAGGCGGTGCTAAGACAGTAGTCCTCCACCCAGGGACGCCATCTGCACCTGGATCATTTCTTTGACCACTAACAGCTGGTCCATCGTAATACCAAGCTTGAGCATAAAAATTATTGCCGCTGGATATATCTGATTGAGAACATAAAGTACCGGTCCAAACCCCATTCACGAACCCGTCGCCTGGTTTCTGAAAAGCCGGGTTGATTAAAGTATCACCCGAACCAGATGCGTTAAAATTAAATAATGAAGTTTCTGAATTGTTACTATTAAAAATGTATCTTGCATTATTGATCATTATTTTAATTGCAGTATCAAAATCATTTGCATCATAAAACAACGAAGTAAATCTAAACATAAACGTCGAATCTATTGCTTGTGTTTTAGTAGGTACAGGAGATGAAGTAGGAGTTTGAGTAGGTGTTTGTGTTCTAGTTTGTGTCTGTGTCGCTGTTTGTGATCTAGTTTGTGTCTGAGTAGGAGATTGTGTTCTTGTTTTTGTAGGTGATTGAGTTGGTGTAATCAAAGGTGTATCAGTAACTGTTTGAGTAGGTGTTTGAGTTTGAGTTGGTGTTTGAGTTCTTGTCTGAGTGGGTGTCTGGGATTGAGTGGTAGTTCTTGTTATTGTTGTTGTTGCTGTTGGGTTTGTAGTAGCTGTCTGGGTCTGAGTAGATGTCTTACTTGTAGTTACAGTAGGTGTTGGAGTATATCTTCCCTCAAAACCGATACCATTTACTTCGAATTTGTTTAACCAAAAACGACTAAGAAGTGGTCCTGTAGAATAACTTAAACCTACCAATACATGATTACCATTAGGTATGGATAATCCAATATTATTATTGTCACAAACTAAATTATATTCACCCGAAATACCTTCTCTTACATATACCAAAACCCTTTTACCATAATCAGTAATTCTAACTTTTACTGTTTTTCTTTCTGGTCTTAGAGGTGTAGATGTTGGTGTTTGTGTTGTTGTTCTACTAGGCGTTCTAGTATGAGTTGGTGTTTGTGTTGCTGTTCTAGACGCAGTAACAGAAGGAGAAACTACTGGTGTAGATGTTTTAGTAAATGAGCTCGTATGGGTTTGCGATGGGGTTATAGTTCTTGTTCTTGTTTTTGATTTTGTGGGTGTAGATGTTGGAGTAACTGCTTGAGTTCCTGTTCTTGTTTGAGTCGGGGATTGTGTTGAAGTTACATATGGTGTTTGGGTTGGAGTAGCAACGTTTTTAGTAGCTGTTTGTGTAGCTGTTCTACTTTGTGTTGGTGTTGGTGAAGCTATAGGAGCTGTTGGTCCGTAAACTTGATAGATATTAAAACCAAAAGAGCTCAAATTGTCAGTTGTGCTTATATATTCAAAGTTATCATCAGATCCTTTTCGTAATGTAACAGAATTAGGACGAGCAACGCCTGCTCCTGAAGTCACATCACCACCAAGAGGTAAAGCATAATTTCCAGATACATCAAACCCAACACCAAAAACGGCATTAGGTACACCTGCAAAAACATCATTACCATCTACATCAACAATACCATCTGTTGGAGCATACCCTAAGCCTGCACCTGGGCTACCTACAGATGTATCGACACTAGTGCCACCATAAAGGTAAATACAAAAACCAGCACCTCCATCTACCTGACTACCAAAACAAGAATAATCTGCAGATATTACAATATCTTTAGTAATGTCTAGTACATCCTGCAAAACTACATTGCTTGTTTTTAAATCTGGTATGTTTAATGAGGTAGGCATTGTTTATATTTACTTTTATTCCCCTAGTTTCAAAACCCCTTCTTTTCTTTCCCAAGTACATATAGCAGGTGCTTCAGCTAACTTAGAATAATGTAAAAATCCTGCCGTTAATGGGGTTACATATGATTCATCTCTTATAACTCCTTGTTGAAAATATATTTCATTTATTGAGTTTGTAAATCGACCATCTATAAACTTATATGTTTGATAATATATTGCTAGTGCATCACTATTATCTCTTGCTTTAATTGTTAATCCATAGTTATTTGTGTTTGGATCATATGATAAATTTGGTCTATCTATATCGATTACTTCGTAAACAACATCTACATCATCTGCACTAGATAGATCTTGAATGTATGTAAATATTTCATCATTACCTCCTGGTGCAAGAGATTTGAAAGTATACGCGCTCAATAAACCAACTAAATTTTTTGTTTTTTCAGGGAATATTTTTCTGAATTTTAAACTATCTATTTCATATTTGTATACCGTAGGGTAAAATGTTTTATAAACAGAACCCGACAACGTCGGAAGTATGGTTGTTTTATAAAGTAAGAAACTATTTGTTCTTTCATGGAAGTAAAAATCACCAAACTGTTCTAAGCTGCTGTTTTTATCTGTTCTATCTATATAAGAAAGATTGCTTGTATAAGGTTTAACTGTTTCAGTTTCATAATCGAAGTTAATTTTTTCTATAACCAAATAATTAGGTGTTTCAAAAATACCAACATCATACACAATATCAAACTTCGTAATTTTATTGTTTAATTCATCTTCTATATCTGAAAGAGAGCTGTACTTTGTAAAGATTGCGCTAAGACCAGCAGATAAAGGCATAACCTTATTAGATATGTTTCTAAAATATGGATATGCTGATAAGATATATTTTTTAGAATATATAGATTGGTTTTCTATAGGTGCTTCTGTTACATATGTTGTACTTAAAGAAGGTATTTGGTAAGAAGAATATGAAATCTTATCGTGTCTTTTTTGTATTCCGTCTACCGCTTTCCAAGGATCTGTCTGGTGCTTATAAACGAACGAACCGCAATCTCTTACAGCTGATATTGATGCAAGAAACGAAGCTTCATTTACATACGTACCTCTAGTACCACTTATGTTAGGTCCTGCTTCTAATAAAACATTATAATATACATCTGAACTTGTACTCCAAGAAGAGCTACTTGGTGGTGGTGAGTCAGGGTATGTAACACCATTATAACCTTTAAAAGTAATACCATCAAACAAACCGTTTTTATTGTAATACGTTCTGTCTGTAGCCGACCACCTCATATCAAAACGCCCTAATGATATAGTTGCGTCAAAATCTGAAGTAGAAAATAAATTTTCTGCGAGTGTATCAGCCTCTTGTCCATATGCACTTAACCCTGTTCTAGTATATGTCCCTTGTGTGTATGTATCATAAACTGTTCCAGTAGATATACTATAATTAAATGCAGATAAAGCAGACTGATTTAAAAAAAGGTAATTGGACATCATTAAGAATCTGTCCTCTACTTGACTTTGAGACGAAGCTTCATCTATAAAAATTGGATCGTTTACTCTCTTTAAACCACCATATTGATTGCCAAAAACATCTGACGAATAGTCGGTAATATCTGCTTGACCAACTATTAAATTATCTTGTCTTTCATCAGTAGGAAAAGCTGCACGGTTGTTTATTTCGTACACGTCATTATTTGACCAAACATCAGATTTCTTTCCTTTAAAGAAGTCTACCTTATCATAGTTTTTAGAAACACCAGAATTATATATACGGGTTGTTTCTTCTATATTTTGATAACCGTTAAAGTTTAGATAATATCCTCTATCATTAATATAGCCAAAAGCATTACCGTTTGCTATATCGTAACAAACATAATAAGCATTTTCTTGAACATTAAAAATAGTACCTGTCTTTTCATACTGAGAATTTCCTTCTGTAGCTATATACTTGTTTGGATCTGGAAAGAAATATATACTACTTAACGACAAACTATTTGTGTTAATTGTATATGTGTAGTCGAAAACATTATAGTTTAAAATACCTAGATAATTAGGAGTATAAAACCCACCTATATCTTTTTGTGATACTAAAAAGGCTGTATTTGAATTTGTAGCAGTTGATACATTATTTCTATTAAGATAGTTAGAAGGTATATTATCTGCTTTAACCATTAATGAAGAAACAATTTCTGTTACTGTGCTCCCTGTACTGAGCAAATACCAATCAGTACCTAAAAACTTTTGAAATAACTTTATCTTATCTATTAAATTAAGATCATTTAAATCATCTGTTTTAATATTGTCAATATAATCTTTTGGTGAAGAATAACTAACGATGTCTTCTGCACTTAACCCTATTTGCACTGCTAGGTTTTCAGAAAAGCCAGACAACAAATAATTGTATGAAGATAATAATCTGACTACCGATTTGTCGTAATTAAAAAATTGATCAAAGTCCCAAGGATTAGTATTTGCATCCCATTGACTTTCTCTAACATCACCTCCATAAGAATAAGCTGAAGCAGGTAAGTTAGTAGTTAGATCAAAATAATCTGTATACTCATCATAAAGATCTTCTACCAAAATGCTAATATTGTTAATAACCGACGTTTTGTCTATGTTAAACTTATTAGTAAGATCTATTGTATCTGAATCGTAGGTAAGTAAGTCGCTTACAGTCTGTAACAAGAACGTTCTTATACCTAAATTCGATGACAAAAGATTGTTTCTTTTAGGTTGAGTTTTTACTACTTCTCTGAAATTTTTATAATAATCTATTAGCGATTTGATCTTTGTTGTTAACAAAGGTATAACCACCTCTACTTGACTATCATCTTCATAATCGACTGCTGCTAAAAATTGTCTTTCTTGCTCTGTTACTACGTCTATTTGTATTTCTTTAAAGAGCTGTACATAACCTTCTTTTACAACATTATCTTGTTTAGCTAATGTCTTATCCTTTACTTCATTCCATTCATTAAGATAGCTGGTATATTGAGATTCAAAAGTTTGAGCTGATGTAGAAATGTCTGTAAAGTAGCTTAACCAGTTTTTGTAGGTAAGAGGGTTATTATAATCTACAGCAGCAGAGATGTCGCCTAATGTCAGAATAGACCTGTCGATTTTATACTCTACATACCGCTGAATGTTAGGCATTAATATTATTTATTTTAGGAAGTGGCTGATAACAAGTTCAACCCAACAGCAAGTTGATAAGATAAGTTTTGATCTACAATACCACCTGATTTATCCCATGCAGCTAAAGGGGTATCAGCAAAATCACTAAGATAACTTGGTAAATATGTAGCAGATAATTGAAGATCTCCTTGCAAATCGACTGTTGTTTGATATTCATCGTCCCAGTTGATTAAGTTTCCTACGTATTTACCAGGCACCACATCATTAAATCTGAACACTTCATAATAATCACTTAAAGTATACCAGTTTGAACTGAGCTCTGTATTATTTGGATCTATTTCTGCTGGTAAAGTAAATCCCCATCCCCACCCTGTTAAGGAACTGTTAAAGGTAGAAAAAGGATAAGTTGCTGAATTTACCCCTTGATTTGCAGATAAATCTGTATTGACCATTTTATATGTACCAGAATATATTTCTTTAGCTACTAAAAAGTTATCACTTCTTTGAATTGTTGAATTTATACCTAATTGCTCTCCAACATTATTACCATAATTTTTTCCATCTATATAATATTGTGCAGCTTCTTCTTTATTTACCGGGAACGTTAAAGTCGACTCGTTATATACATCTCTAAAATTATATCTATCTTGCAAGCGTCTTCCCCAAAGAAGAGATTTTTTAATTGAATACATATTTACCATCTGACTCAAATCAGCTGGGTAATTGATTAACAAATTATTTGCAGCGTAATCATCTAAATTTACATTATACTCTTCTGCGTAAGAAAACAGATTAAAAATATTACAAGTGTCTATATTGACATTATTTTTGAGAAAATTAGCTGTCTTTTCGTAAATTCTTTTTCCTATTGCATTTGTATCTGAGCTCAGTGTACCTAAAATTGTTGATACAAAAGGATCCCATAATGTTGGACTATTATTAATTACAGGTTGAAATGCGTATGACTTTAATATGTCAGTCATATCGGCATTTTCATTTATTTTTGCTATCTTATTTACCCCTTGATTAGAATAAATGTTAAAAAATTGTCCTGCTAAGTCTTCTTCTGTAGTTTTAACTACTTTATCTCCCGTTTTAGTTCTTATTAATCCTTGAGCACTTAGAGCTACTTGATACCCGCTCAAGTCTGTTGACTCTTTAACAACAAAATTACCTTTAAGGAAACCATATCTTTTATCTTTAAAGAGAGAATAATCAATTGTTGTAGTAACTAAATTAGTATCATTTAAATCTAAAATCTTTTCATATGCAGAATTAACAAGATAAAGATCAACATAATTTTGTGATCCAGTATTAACTGCATCCCTTGTCTCTGGCAAGCTATACTTATTTGCCTCTTTATCCCCAAAATAAAATAATGTATTGATATCGGGTTTAACAGAATAATCTGAATCATATTTAAACTTAACTACAAAATTAATCGGACTTTCTTTATATTTTGTCCCAGCACCTCCACCTGTATTGTTTCCAATATTAAAAGAAGGAAGTAAAAACCCTTCTCCATCCAAACCATTACTCGTAACAGAAAACTTATCAGGTTCTTTATATGCTACTCTCGCAATAGTTATGTAAGAAGAATCTACATTTTTTATTGGAAGCGAATCATTAAGTGGGTAATTATAATACTCAGTGTAGTTGTCTGGAAAATTTGTAGTGTCTAAAGTCGCAAATGCATATGTATTATTTGTATTTTGAGTATCGTCAACTAAGTTAAACTGTCCGTGCCCACTAGTACCTACAAAAAAGGCATTAGGGTCTGTAGCACTTGCAGATACCACTAAGTTCGACAAGCCATGCTCATTAGTGTCTAAAGTTTTCCCATAAAGTAAAACACTATTAGTAGATAATTTGTTTATAATTGTATCACTATATAACGATCCTATCAATTCTCTTTGAACAAATCTATGAGTAGGTAAAAGAAAAGAATAAGGTTCTTTTTTAAATTTTTCTTTGTCAAAATAATCGCTGTTACTACCACTCAAATTAAGATAAAAATTATAACCGTCTACGTAATCGTATGACTGTAAACTATTCCATCTTTCTAATTTTATCTCATCAGAATATTCTCCAGCATATAATGCCATACCGTTTGCAGATGTTGCGAAGGCGTATGTATTAGGAATAAAATCTCTTATTGTAACTTCTTGAGCAAAAGAATCTAATACAGCTTCACCTGAAGAAAGCATTAAGTTCATTGTAACTCTATACTTACCAGGGTAATAAAAATAATGATTAGCAGAAAAAGCTTTCTGCATTGTACTACCATCACCAAAATCCCACAGTATATAAAAATTACTATAATTTTCTTCAAATATTGTGGGTGAAGGTATAAAGTTTAGAGGGGTTTGTGGTAAAGCATAAGTTGATAATGAAGGAGTGTTAAAAGTGTTTTTAACATCAAACTTCCAATATCCTGTATTTTCGTAAAAATTTGGCATTATCCTTGTCTAACGACTGTTATACGATTTTGTACATCTGTTAGGTCTTTAAAGTATGGGAATTTAAAGAATTCTAAATTAATGTCTTGTCTGGTAACATTAAAATCGTCAGTTTCGTAGATTGGATTATACACAGCAAAAGACAAATTATTATCTATAATTGTTTCTCCTTTATATACTCTTCTTGTGGAAAAACGAGCCACTCCTTGAATAGATAAAATAGATTGTTGCAAGTCTTTCAAGCTTACAACCTGACCTAACTCTAAATTAGAAGTGTTAAAGTAATCTTTAAAAACCTGAGCAACGTCATTTTGAACAGAGTTTAAATCTCTTCTAGAACTTTGCTCTACTTCTATATATAATTCTGATTCATCACCTGCTTGAGAGATTAAAGAAAAATCAGTATCGGTTAAAGAAGCACAAAAATTAATTTCCATATAAACTGGATCTGATACAATGATTTCTGTTGTAGCTGATTTTACCTCTGCTAAAAGATTTGTTATTGCATTCTTTTGTGATACAGAAAGGTAATTTGTTCTAATTTCTAAGCTATTTTCTAAAGTTTTATTTGGTACAGAAAAAGCATATATGTTATTAAAGTCACAAGAATCAGAAAAGTTAACTTGATTAAACAATACTCTTGAATTGTCATTAGGTCTATCTAACCCAATATCAAAGAAGTATTTTAAGTAGATAGAAGTATAATCAAAATTGTTTACACATTGTACTGATCTTATCCAACTTCCATAATTTTTCTTAATGTAGTTTGTATAATCTCCTATAGTAACTAGTCTGTACTGAGAGTTAAATAATTTTGGTGCATTTGCTTTGATTTCTGATACCGATTCTTTTAATTGAAAATTGGTAGATGAATTTCTATTTGCAAATCTTAAATTAGAAGCTTCTGTTGATGTAATAATATTAGAAGCTGGTGGAATAACATCATCAGTTATTTCATTAAATTGTGTGGTTGTAAAAAAGTAAACTGGTTGGTTATCTAGAGTACCTTTACTTACTTGTCCATTTATACCATCAGATTTAAGAAAATATATGGCGATCAAATCTCCTTCGTTAAGTTTCTTTCCGGTAATGTTATTACCGAATTTAATTTCATATCTTTCGTTTTCGTTAAACCGTACTGAATATTTTTTAGAATTTGCACTTTCTAAGTAAAGAGAAGTTGTCTTCGTCCACTCTTCCCATTCGGAGTTAAGTCTATTTGGTTTAACATAAACATATATGTTGTTGTTATCTACAATGAAATTTGAGTCATCTTCTGAAGGAGCTAAGACTACAGTCTCAAAATTTTCCCCTATAGCAGCTAACGTCGGATACTCAATAAACGCACCATTATACAGTAGGTTGTTCTCTTCAAGCTCGGTTAAGCTTTCAAATGTAGTAAGATTTTTATTAAAAGAAACATCTTCAATAAAAGAGTAAGTAGTACCACTAAAAGTAAAATAAGAATATCTTGGAATGGTATATAGCCCCGTATCTAAACTTTCTGTGGCGTCAACTTGAAAGTTCAAATTAGCTGTTTGTGGGCCTGATGGATTATAATCTATTGATTTTACTATCTGGTTAATATTTTCATATATTTCAGCTTGTGAAAACGTACTCTCTGAAGAGTTTTTATTCAAATAGTAAATTAAAGTATGGTAAGAATAAGATATTATATCTATTAAAGAAGAAAGGTTACTACCTTCGTAATTTTGATCTGTAAATACCTTTTCTTCGTTTAGTCTTTCAATTATAAGATCTTTTAAACTTACAGCATCAAATGCAACGTAGCCGTCTTGTCTTAATTCGAATTCTGATTCTCCATTAGCCATCTTAACTATAAAATTTTGTTCCCGTTGAATTTAGTAAAGCTTTTAATTCAAACGTCTCGTTATTATTTATGAAAGGAACAGATAGTAACAATGTTATATTATATTGTTGCTGGTCTATCTGAGCTTCAACAGAAATCCTCTCAGGTATGACTCTCGGTTCTTGTTTTTTTATCTCTCTATTAATAAGCTGGCCTATTAATTTAGCAGTATCCTGACTTGTCGCTCTAAATAAAAATTGATTTAAATTCAAACCAAATTCAGGATTTAATATTTTATCTCCAGGAAATGAAGTAAAAAGGTTTTTCACAGAATTTTTAATAGCATCTAAATCATAGCTTCCTCTTACATCTTTAGTCATTAACGTAGAAAAAGCTGGGTCATTTTGAAGTTGATCAAACTTCATATCTAGCGCTAAATCACCGTAAGTAAAGAAGTCTTTATATTTTGGACCGTCTTGTTTTTTAAGAGTATCTAAAACAATTTTTGCCATATTATTATTTATATGATAAAGCTATGTGTAATTTCTGTAAAAAAGCATAAATATTGATGTGAACAAAAAATTCAATATGCTTTACGAGACCTACGTAACCAGATATACCAGAGGTGGTTTTCTGACCGGTGATCTTGTAAGGTTCAAGAAAGGCTTCGAAAACACAGCAGAATTCAAAAGTCTACACCCAGACATTCAGCAAAAGTTAAAAGATTATTCAGATAGCGATATAAATGTAAGGGTTTCGGGCATTGAGAATCATTATCCTTCACACCAGCCAGGTAACACAGACAACATGAACGGTAAGGTTGTTGTTACGGTTTCACAAGAGACCGCTCCAGGTAGGTATGATGGCTTCGTTACTGCGCCGCCAGAGCTTTTCGATCATATTGATGTTTACCCGAACAGAATGCCTGTTCCTCCTAGTTTAGTTAGACCTAATGGCACTGAGATGAATTTTGATTCAGAGCCTCTAGAAGGTGGATATGAAGATGAAGAGAATAGCTACGTTGGGACAGATCCTTTAAAATCTCAGATTGGTACCGGTACTGAATTGAAAGAACCAGAAATGGGTGATGCAAAAGAGTTGCATAATGTCAATCAGCAAATTGATCAATTTGGAGCAAATAATAATTGGGATGAACAATCACCTGGTGGTGGTAATATGCCTGATACATCAATCTATTTGAAGGGTAATGCTCCTATTCCAGGTCCAGGCAATGATACAATGACTGGTAATGTTGCTACTACAGCAATAGGTTAATTGATCATAGTATCTACTTCAATTAAGCAAGCATAAGCATTAATTTCCTGATCCATTACAAATGCAGATTTGTATAGATAATCGTAGACTACTGACAATGCTGCTTTCTTTATTGCACCATCGCTTTCAGATTGATCTATTACATTAAAGATCATTTTTAATAACAAAGGGTAATCATTATTAAAAACATGTTCGTTTGTTATCATATACTTCCTACATTTGAGTACATGACTTGCTTTAACTAACTTGTATATATCAACAGCAATCTTTTCTATATTTTTACCGTCTTGTAAAGCTAAATTTCCGTCTGTAATGCTTTTTTGAAAAACGTTTATTGTCTTTCGTATATCTGGGAAGTTTTCTTCTACAATCTTTTGTATATCGCTAAGAGTGCAAGTGATCTTTTCTTGTTCTGCAATATACACCAATCTTGAAACAATAGGTGCTTTGTCGTGATTGATATCAAATGTCTGACATCTACTTTGTAATGCTGGTATAATTCTATGCTTATAATTTGCAGTTAGAATAAAGCGAGTGATTGCACTATACTCTTCCATTACATTACGCAAAGCTCTTTGACCATCTTGAGTTAATCCATCACACTCATCTAAAATAATAACTTTGATATCAAACAAGCTTTTTGTTCTGGCATAGTTTGTTACTTTGCTTCTTATTGTGTCAATACCATTTTCATCTGATGCATTGATATAGAGATAATCACAATCTAAAAGTTCATTTACAATAATTTTTGCAATAGTTGTCTTGCCAATCCCAGGATTACCTACAAGAAGTATATTTGGTATTTCATTATCCTTTTTACATTTACCGAGAAATCCTACTAAATTGCTTGAAGTACCAATACAAAACTCTTCAAGCTTCTTCGGTCTATATTTTTCTATCCATAAATTATCGAACATACTCTACTATTATACCTGTTCTAATAATAGAGTCAAATTAAAACTTCTTAACCAACTCCAAACAACAAGTAAATGCATTTATCTCTTTATCTAAAACAAAAGTATTTCTGTACAAATACTCCGAGATAATAATTAGCAGATCTCTTTTAAAGTCATCCTTAAGGTCATCTTTTTCGTAAGTGTAATTAAACAAAAGCTTAAGAAGCGAATGATACTCCCCGTTAAATTTTTCATCATTTTCAACTAAAAATTTTCTTATGTTAATGGCATTTTTAGCTTCAATAAACTCATATAACTCATCAATAAAAACTTTATCCGTCTCTTCTTTCTCAATCATTAGTCTTCCATTAACTGAATACTTTTGAATATTATTAATACATTTTCGGATATCAGGGTAATCTTTTTTGATTAGCTTTATAAAGTAATCTCTATTTTCTTCTGTAAGAGATATTTTTTCATAGTTCAAAATATCAGCACACCTTTTTACCACCTCAAGTACAGGTGGTGTAAGATCAAAGCTTTGACACCTACTCTGCAATGCAGGAATAATTCTATGAATATAATTACATGTTAAGATCCAACGAGTAGTTGCACTATACTCTTCGATAATATTTCTAAGAGCCCGTTGAGATTCTTGTAACAAACCATCGCACTCATCAAGAATAATAATGTTAATCTTACCCTTGGTTGGTCGCTGTTTAGCGTACGGAATACATTTTTCTCTAATTGATTCAATATCGTTTTCATCTGAAGCGTTTATATAAAGATAGCCACAGTCTATTAAATCTTTGACTATAATTTTAGCAAGAGACGTTTTTCCTATTCCGGGTGCACCTGCAAATAGTAAATTGGGAATCTCTTCTTGGTTTTTAAATTGATTAAAGACAGCATAATTTTCGTCAGTTAAAATTATATCGTCTAACGTTGATGGTCTATATTTTTCTACAAATAAACTATTAAACATCTCTTTTATTTAAGTTTAGTATACACGGCTTGTGCTAAAGCAATATCTTCTATTGCTAATCCAGTTGAGTCGTATATTGTTAAATTTGTTCTAATTTTTTCTGATATTGTTTCTTTTGACCATTTTAAGACGTCTTTAAGTTCATATTCCCTTAAATGAGGGTTTGTGTTCAAATGTGAAGGTCCTTTCCTATATTGGGACTCTCCTGAATGAGTTGCTTGCTTTTTATCATCATAAACTAAAGTTGAACAGCCAAAAAACATATCATCATTTAATTCTCTTTTTCCTTCTGCATCTGCTCCTACTGCATTAATATGTGTGTCTTTTAAATTAAGCATTTTTTTGTTAAGATATGGTGATCTAGAAGGTGTTAAGGTTGTTATAACTCTGCTATCTTTTACACAATCTTCTATACTTGATGCTACAAAAATCTTTTCAAAAACATTACCCAACGCGTTGGCAAAATCATAAGCTTTTGACATATCTTTATCATAAAGTGATATTTCTTTTACATCTAATACTTCTAAAAGGAATTGCAAATGGGGCATTGTTTGAGCACCACAACCAATAAATGCTATTTTTTTAGCTTCATCTCCCATTAATAAAGCTTTGGTTGCTAATGCTGTAGTAGCAGCAGTTCTTGCTTGAGTTATAAAATTACCTTCCATCAAACACAAATGCTTTCCTGTATGTTTGTTATTAAGAATGATTACTGCATCTGTGGTTGGAATACCTCTCTTAAAATTAGAACCATAATCAGCAATCCATTTAATGCCTGCATAATCTTTAGTATTAGCTGGCATAGCTCTATAATCATCACCAGGAATATTCATTTCTAAATAAACCTTAGATGGCATTTGAGCTTCTCCTTTAGCATATTCGACGAAGACGTTCTGTACCGCATCCAGAACAACAGTTGGAGTTAGTACAGAACGAACTTCGCTTTCTGTAATTATTCGCACTTTAGTCAGACGAACCGAAACCTTTTTCTCCTCGATCGGATTCTTTAGCTTCTTCGATCCATTCTACTCTAGGTTGCAACAATTCATAAAACACCATTTGTGCAATACGTTCACCGGCATTTACCGGGTAAACTTTATCGCTAAAGTTATAAAGCTTCACGCCAAGGTCACCTCTATAACCATTATCAATAACACCTAAATGTGGTTGAATGCTGCTTTTAAATCCTAGCCCTGATCTTGGTTCGATACGGAACCAAAAACCAGGAGTAACATAACCAAGCTTTAACCCAACTGGTACTACAGCGCTTCCTTTAGGAGGTATATCTACAGCTTCTACCGCTGTCAGATCATACCCAGAATCACCTGTACCATCAGTCGCGTTATTCGCTTTAGGTAATACTGCATCATCATGCGTTTTTACAAATTTTACATCAAATAGTTTACTCATATCTATTGTAGATATATTAATATTATCACCACTGGTATCAACGAAGCTCATAGACTCTTCACCGTCTTCGTCTAAACCTATACTCAGATTGCCCCAATAAGAACGGTCCATATTAATATTATAGCTTGTTGTAATTCTAAATCAACCACTTAAATATTGGGCAATGGACGATATACCAGGTCACGACGTTGGTGATTTAATTGATCAGTTAAAAAATGCTGACCAAGTAATTAAAAAACCAGAACTTGCAGAAGAGGAATTTGATCTCTCAAAAGAAGAACTTGAAAAGTTTATTCTTAATAATGCAGGTAAGTTAATTAAACAATCCGTTGAAATAGTGGGTGACGTTAAACAGTATGTTGAAACAGCTCCAGAGCATAGAGATGTGGTTAGTTTAGCTGAGTTAATAAAAGCTTCTTCTTCTGCAATAGAAAGTCTTAGCAAAGTATTAGTAGCTGATAAAAGAGACAAGACTCAAAAGGATGTTAAGAAAATGGACATAGAAGGCAAAAAAGAATTACTTCAAGGAGAAGTAAATGCTAAACTAATGTTTTCAAGAGATGACGTAATGAATGAATTAATGAAAGATGCTAAAAAGGCCGAAGAAGAAATTATCGACATTACTCAGAAGATACCCCAAGATGGTTGATAAATGATTTTAGATTTTGAAATGTAGTTATTTCTTGTTTTAAAAAGTCGACACTTCTTACAACATCTTGTACTTCTAAACTATAATTAGTTTTATATATGTCTTGTCTATTGCTGTTAATGCTTTGAGGATTATAATTTTCATACCAAAGTATTAAGTCGTAAACTTCTTGAAAATGTTTTGTTAAATCAGCTTCTAGATCTTCTTTTGCTATGTTATAAAGTCTTTCGTAGTGAAAATAATCTGAAACTAAGTTATCGCCATGAGCTTCTTTACTTGTACTAACCCCGTCAGCTAATTGATACATGTTATGCCTATAGACACTATTTGTAAACAAAGACATTTGTAATATCATTTTTTGAGTTTCTGGTCTTAGTTTGTTTACAACCGTAGTATGAACGTTTAAAGGAATTAGTTGGTCTTCTATTTTATCAGAAGACAAATTAAAATCTAAATCAAATATAGGAAGAATATTATCATCAGGTAAAAATTCTACATTACGTAGTTGCCCTATATTATCGCTTATTTCTTTAAAAAATTTAACTTTATCACCAAGCTTTTTTTCGAATAATTCTTGCACTTCTTTCATTGATGATATAAAAGTTTCATACCAAAAGACTTTAAACTGAATTTCATCGTAAGAATCTAACCCTCCTTGATCTAATTCTTCAAAAATATTAGCTTTACTTTTTATAGGGTCAAAAATAACATTTGATTTATTATAATCTAAAAAATAATTTAAAGTGTCTATTCCTTCTTGTAAAAATTCACCATAATTAGAATAAAGAGTGTAAAAGTCTTTTTCGTAATAAACGTTTAAGTCATATAATTCTGGTGATAATGTTTTGCTAAAAAGATAACTCATATTGCTTCTATTGCGTTTGGATTTCCATATAGATAAGTTTTAACGCCTATAACTTTATTTCTATAAGTGTTACCGGAAAATATATGCTGAACGTCAGCTAAAAAGTAAGTACCAAAAACTTTATCATCAAATTTTCCTTGCGGGATATTTTTTGTTCGATTAAAGCTAAAAAACTTACCAGCTGCTCTAAAAGAAAGACCTTGAAGTTCAAGCTCTACTGCATTATTTTTAAATATTGCATTTGTAATAACGTTGTTTCTTCCTTTTCCTAATCTTTGATCTGGTTCTTTGTCGTTAATAGAAAAATCATTTTTATAGTTAATATTGTTACCCCTTAAGCTGTTAATAAAAATGTTTGAGTTAATTTTTGTTTTGTCGTTTGCTAAAAATAACGGGTAAGTATTTTCAGATGGACCCTTTACATAATATTCAAAGTAAGTTTCAGCGCATTTGTTTACATTATTGTTTGTTAGATCTATTTGAAATTGTTTTTCATTTAGCTGATAAGAATGAACTGCAGTAGATATAATTTCGCTCTGATTAGTTAAACCAGCCATATTGAAAAATTTAAAACTATCTACCATAGAATACTCCCCTATCGTTTCATTATGTATAGGGATGGTAGGTGTTCTAGAATCAATATATGCTTGTTTATTCATAGAATTATCTGCTTCGGTGCCTAGGTAAATTGTTTCTATATGAAATGGGCCACCAGCTGCTGCATCTTCTGTTTGACTAATAGCTTTTTGAAAATAATTTTTTAAGCTCATTAAAGACCAGGTATTAAAATATCTGTGTTTTCTTAACAAACACCTATCGTAAGGAACTTCTGCTGATGTATGTCTATCTAAAACATATTTTAAATCATCCATTACATTGTATTCACTTGGAGATGAATAAAATAAAGAAGTGGTACCTGGATCCCAAAATGTAGAAAAAAGTTCATCGCTTTGAAAAGTAGTTTCACCCATCCCTCCTTCTTCTGTACCCATCCTTATAATAGACTTAATTATATCTCCGGTTAAAACTGACCTTCCATCATCGTCTAAATCAGTTATTTCTTCTGTATCTTTTATTAAATTGGAAGAAGAAAAATCAATATTTTTTTCTCTAAAAAGCTCTAATGTTTTGTCTACTAGTTTTAAGCTTTTATATTTTGTATTTGAGTCATCTACAATATCTTCGTTTTCTATAACACTAAAAACGTGCTGTAAAGTAACCATCGGAATAAGGTCTTCGTTTTTATCATTATCTCTAAGACTAGTGTAATCGGGTTCTATATAAACTACAACATAATCCCTACAATCATTTCTAAAGAAAAATTCTGAAATTAAATTGTCTATATTCTTAGGTTGTCTTGCAAAATAATTCTCCTTTTTTGTGAGTTGAGTGGTTATATTTGTTCTTTCTACTGCATCGTTATCATTTCTAAAAACAAGAGTACCGTATTGCGTATACTCCAACACGTTGTCTGATATTTGTAAAAGACTTATAGCATCAGGTGTTAGTCCACAAAAAACACCATCTGCATTTACTAGATAGACGAAATATTTAAAATTTACGTTATCAATTCTATGAGACGCCGTTGCGGTATATATTGACTCGTCAATATCTGGAAAACCGGTATTAGGGCGATAGTTAAAATTGTTACGCATTTTTTATATTGTTTATTTGATCCAATATTGTCTCTATATATTGAGGCTTAATATAATTATAATTCCTACCTATAGCTGGTATAGTAACAGGGTTTGCTATTTTATTCAATTCAGTTAAGGTCCACCATAAGAAAATAGAACCATATATATTATAAGATATTATAGTCCAAGCAACCTCTCTATCAAGCTTAAAAGTATCAATATATTGTGGATCGATATCATCGGGAAATGTTACTGATGTTTTTAGGTTATAAAAGAATTCATCTTTATCACCTTTATAAATTTTGAAAATATTTTCGTACCTAGATAAACTTAAACTAGGTAAATTCATTATTTCTGATTGATATAATCCTGCCATTTTATGTTTCAGTTGCTACAACGGTATCATGATCTGAAATAGTTGTAAATAGTAAATTTTTTGTTTGTGTTAGCACCGGGGTAAAAGTCAATGTCAAAAGGTATGCATCTGGAACAACAGCTTGCACCGTACCGTTTGGTAAAAGGTCAGGACCACCGGCGGCATATTCTAAATCTGATATATCAACATCCATAACTCTTGTATTTCCTTGGTGTGTTACGGTAATAGATTTCAAATAACAATATGGATGTCTTTTCATACCGGGGATTTTTACGTCGTATAAACAAGGTGGCTCTACGACTAATTTATCTTGCTTTAAGGGAGAATTTTGATAAAGAAGTAAAAAGCAAAGTTTATAATTATTACAAATATCCTGATAGGTAGCAGGTGTAGTATTATATAAAGGCACCTTTACTTCTATATCTGCATCTTGAGTCGGGTAATCATATGTTTGAACTCTTTCTATATAAGTTTTACCTGCTTGCGTTCCTAAGTTAATAACATCTTGTGCACCTTGCATCCCTTTTAGTATATTATCCACCAACGTTCCCATAGCTCCACCTTCGGATTGACCCAAAGGAGAAAATTGATTAGTGTGATCAAAAGATCTAGGGCTCAAATACGGAAGTTTATATTGAAAACCTGTTGGGCCTGTAAAATATAATCTTTGATATGGAAATAAAACTGCCTCTAAATCTGGGTCTTGATAGTTTGCTAAAGCTTCATATAATTGTGCGGCTCCTTGACCTAATGTTTCGATCATCGAAGCACCCTTTCTTATAGTAGCAAGCTCACTTTGTTGTGCACCAGTGATTGCCGACTTGCCCGAGTCGGTCAGCTCTTGAGCTGTTTGTTGTGCCGCGTCTGCGGCATCACTACCAAAACCTACTGTATTAGTATCTTGAGCAAAATTATCCACCAAACCTTCTAAATTTTCAGATAGTGTTTTTCCAGTTAAACCTATACCTAAATTATTTCCCGCTGATATAGAATATAATGCTTGAGCTACAATATTGTTTACTAAAAAATACTTTTCTTTTATTTCTATATAAGGTACTTCATCAGCTATCTTTCTATTATTAAATTCTCTTGCTAAGTCATAATCACTAGTACCAGTTTTTGCTGATTGAGGGGATATTGTCCAAATAAAATTCTTTACAACATCAATTAGTTCAGAAGACATATTGCTAAAGTTTTGGTTAGCAATTTTTTCAAAATAATAATTTCTTATCCTACTAAATGGAGTAACACCTCCTTGAAAAGTGGAATCTTTATTTTCGTAAGAAGTAACGTTATCAACCCCAATACGGCTAGCAGGTATTTGTTGCCCTTGTTGAGCTCTAAAATTAGGTTCTGATTTGGCAGAAGGCATTTTAGGTATGATCAAAGGGGTGTATTGACCAGAAGAATCTTCATTCTTTTGACCTAAAAACGTATAATTTAATTTATAGCTCATTTTTTATATTTAAGTCACTGCTTTTCTAAACGTACTTACACTAGATTCAATTTCAAAATTATTGGAAACATTATTTGTAGTAGAAGGAGCAACTATGTTATTGTTAGGCTTATCTAAATAGCTAGTTAATGTTTTTAATTGTTCTTGACCAACGCTTATTAATTGGTTTATACCATTAATTAAAGCTTCCCCTTCTTTAAATCCTATTACTGTATCATCACCTGAAAAAGATTGTACCTTCCCTCTATTAATAATTGCCGAACTTGGTAAATCGACTAACTCACCATTTATCACAGCAAAATCTTCAAGAGGTCTTTCTACATAAGCAGGTAATCCTGAACCCTTGAAATTTTCTTTTCGTTCATCTATGGCCTTGAACAACTTCGCTTTTCTTTCATCGTCCGCCATAATTTCATCATATAAACCCTTTAGTTCTTCATTACTTCCCGGGTCACCTAAACGCATTATAAGATGTCTTTTTAAAACTCTGTCTCTATCTTCTTTCTTTGATTGTTGCTCAGCCGCGGCTTCAGCTTCTCTTGCTGCTCTTGCTTCTTCTGGTGAATCCATTCCAAAATATTGACCCGCTGAGCGAACTTTATCCATTACAAAATTACTCGCATCTTCAATAGCTTTTTTAACCATATTAAATGCTTCTTCTACTAATTTGAATATAGGATCGACTACATAAGTATTAACCAATTCTGTCATTTTAGCTACCAACCCCATTCCTTCACCTTTGTCGTCAGTAATACCTAATGCTGTTCCAACCGTTTTATCAAAGCTTGAAAGCATATCTATTAGACCAAACCCTATTTTACCAACATGAGTTAAAAAGTCTGTCCAATTATCTAAGTCAGTTGGGTCATCCCAGAGAATACCAAATTTTTCTCCTAATTCAACCATCCATTTTATTTGATCTGTCTCAGATAGATATTCAATTACTTTATCATACATGGTACCAAAGAAACTTGCATCGGCATTTTCTTTTTGAAATTCTTCTACTTTGTTTTCTAAGAAGTAAGATAACACATCAATACCAATACCTATTGCAGTACCAACACCTGGTAGAGCGTAAGAGATACCAGCAGCAATATCTAATATTCCAAGTATTATGCTATCTACAGTACCTTTTTGAAAGTGTTCATATGCTTCAAAAAATGAGATTAAAGATCCAATAAGAGGTAATCTTTTTAATATCGGTTTTAAAGGTTTGAATAATACACCCATTACCTTTTTAACCAATTGTCCAGTTACTGCCCCAACACTACCACCTGCACCCATAACGCTTCCTATAACACCAGCTGCTGCAGTTCCAAGTACACCACCTAGTAGCCACAGTGCACCGTTTTTACCTTTAGGTGGACCATCTTCACCGTCTTCACCTGCCTCACCATCCTGAGATAGCATCTTCGAGGCTTTTTTAGATATATCTTCAATATAAACTTTTGTTGCTGCTTTTTTTACTTGTCGTGGAGCTGGTGGTTTCGCATCTGGAGCAATACCTGCTAAAGGGTTAGTATTAGGTTTAGCTTCATTAGGTTTCTCAGGTGCCAGAATACCAGCAAGACCTTCGCCAAGCTCGTCTATTTTATCCAACAAAGCTTCGTTCTGCTGTTTTAATTGTTCGGAATATTTTCCGAACATATCACTAAATGTGGTTGCGAAAGCGGTTGCATCCATGGCAGTTAATATTATTTATTTTAATATTCTTAGCCAAACAACTCGTTGCTTATATCAATTTTTGTATCTTCTACAGTAGTTAACTTTTCTTCTATTGATTTTACCGTTGCAATAAAATCAAATACTTTTTTAGTAAAATTATTGGGTAGTAATTCAATAGCTTTTACTTTTTCTTCATATGAAGAACTATATAAATCCATGGTATTTGTTTCGTCTACTGTTATTGATTTAATATATTTTAATATCTCAGAAACAAATAATTCAGCTATAATTTCTTGTTTTTTTCTTGATTTCTTGAGTTTAAAATTAGTAGATACATTAATTTTTTTATCGTAAGTTAGGGATGGTAACTTAACAATAGCAGAAAAAGATGCATTTTTTATTTCTTTTTCTCCAAATACTTTTTCAAAATTTGTATTTTCAAAAGATTTAGAAATATTATTTAAATTAATCTTTTTTCCATATCTTTCAATTGTTGAACCTACAGCGTTAATTCTGTAGGAAAGAATAATGTTAAGCCTGTCAAATGTATTTAAATCGTCTAACGAAATATCGTCTATTAGATTATTGGAGATAATATCGTTAAAACTATTATTGAAGTCTAAAATGCCAGTTGCTTCATCTGGCATACTTGCTAGCAAATCTTTTTGTTGCTTTAATGTAAAAGGAGAAAATTTTACTTTCTTCTTTAGAGAAGGAAGATAAATGTTATTTGCTTTAGAAGCATTTATTTCCTTCAGTCGTTCTAAAACACTTTTTACTTCTTCACTCATCTTCTTTATTTACCGGTAAGTTACCGTTTTTCAATAAGCTAAACATTAGCTCAATTTCCTTCTTCATATAAGAAACTGGAAAATACTCCCAGGTACTTTCTTTTCTGTCATAATAATAAAGGCCTAATTCACCAACATGCTTACCAGTTAAACATTGCTCCATATATGCATACATGCTTAATTGAAGTGAATAGGTATTGTATTGACAATTAGATAAATGAGAAAAATCACCAAGCATATATTCACCAAAGGCATTATTAAAATTGAAACGTTTATTTGTTTTAAAATCGTACAGATTAAAAAATCTTTTATGATCTTGATAAACGTCAGTTGTTCCCGCTACTTTATGTTCGTGATTCCATAGACGTTTCTCAGGGGTAATCAAAGATTTATCAAAATCGTCTACCAATTTTTCAAACGGTTCAACATATGAAACCATATCTTTAATGTCTACATCATTACCATTTAGCCAGTCTTCCATAACTTGGTGCACATGGTTACCGTAGTCACAAGCTTTTTTATTTTCTTCTTTCCAAAGCTCTTTAATTTCTTCTGGTGTTGTACCTTCTCTTTCAGCTACCCTCTTTGCATGCTTTTCTGTATCAAACGGCTTTGTAAATTTATGTATCAGAGTAGTTGCACTAACATATCTTTGACCAGTAAAAATATTAGTATAAGAATGGTACTTCTCGTTAAATTTGATCATTAATATAATGATAACTTAACAACACTATAAATCAATCACCATTATCACCTATAGCTTCTACAGGACAACCATCCATTGCTTCTGCACAAAGCTCTTCTTGTTCTTCGTTTTCAGGTTGTTTATATACGTATGAATAACCACCGTCTTCGTTTCTAGTAAAATTAATAGGAGCAGTTTCTCTACATAAATCACAATCTATACATTGCTCGTCGACATAATATTTACCCGCTACATTATCCTCGTATTTTTCCTCTATATCAGCCATATAATTTATTTATTTTCTTCTTAATTCGTAACAATACAGGTCGTTGGACGGGTGGTAACATGTTATAGTTCCTTCAGTACCCGGAAGGATATCTTTGTTTCTTATTTTTACTGTAGAGTCTATTTCGTCTGTAATAAGCCAGCCACCGCTTTGATATAAAGCTTCTTGAGATTTATTTACTACTTGTGCTAGTCTGAAAATTCTCTCACATTTAATTAACTCCCATGAAGTTATATTTTCTTTTAACCATTTATCATTATAAAACCCTGCGAACCGATCATCAATATTTTTCTCATTGTCAGAATACCCATCAAACAAATATAAATGAGCGTTGGGATTAGCTAACATAGCAAGATTATCAAAAGCATCTACTTTTTGACTCAGAGGTATATGATGAATAACTGTAAAGGAATATAAATTATCAAACTTAAAAGCTTGCTTAATTGATTCTATATTCTTTTTCTTAGTAATGTCTGCACGTACAAATCTAAGCTTTTTCGTTTCATATTTTTTTGCATGGGCTATTCTGCTTTTAGCAAAATCTATTCCGCATACTTTATCAAAATGATCTGCAAATAGTTTAGTGTGATAACCTGCAGCACACCCTACTTCAAGCATGTTGTCTTTAGTTTTTACATTATCTAAAATTTTAGGAAGTATTAGTTGTTGAAAGAGATTATCGGGTTGAATTTCTTTTGGTCTATCCTCGTGAACATACCCTTCTTCATTGTTATAATGATTTTCGTTCCCTTCAAAATATAACCTGCGCTTTGCAGGGTCTTCTCTCATTAATAATTGTTGTTTGTCTTGATGTTGTAGCTGTCTGAGTAGTTTTAACTTTTGCCTGAATTGTTGTTGTAGCTGTATGAGTTGGTGTTTGAGTTCTTGTTCCTGACTGTGAAGCTGTTGGTTCATATATTAACCTATAATTAATTATTAGCCCCAGTCATCGAAATCAATCTCATCTTCATCGTCATCTTCAAAAAAGACATCCTCTTCAGGAAGTGTATGTAGCATTTGAAATAAAATAACGTGCTTTTGTTTTCTTTTATGACGGAAAATTTCAACTACGTCTAATTGAGCAAGACGAGAACATAGTGGTTGATGCCATTTTTTTGAAACGTAAATTAAAAAAGATTGATTATCTTCATCTATTAAAATACAGTCGCAAAACTCTTCGCATATCGATCGAACCAAATCAGTAAGATCTGTGTTCATATTAATATTTAAGTGTTTTATAATGAAAAACTACCGGGCTGTTTGCGGTGTCATCGAGTACCATTGAGACCGTCCAAAAAGGGTACCAGATGCGCCGGCGGCGCTTACTTGATGTGTATCTGTTATTCCTCTAAAGGTAAACGAATCCTTATCCTTTAATAAAAATTCTGTAACTAAAGAAGGGTCAACAGATTGCGCACTTAACCCGGGCATGCGCCCCGTTTTAATTGTGACATCTTGCCCGGTGTTATTAAGAATTTGTATTTCACCAGCTTTAACTGAGCTAGTACAGGCGACATAAGTAGTAGCACCTGTTAAACTCCATTTAACATTGAAACATTGATTTAAATTGTTATAAATCGTATCCGAAGGTATATCGGGCATGCCGTACATGTAATTATTTATTCAGCATACAGCTTTAAACCGGCATTTTTTTCAAGCTCTCTGTTTTTCTTAACTAATTCTTTCCTTTTAGTGCCGCCTGCTTTTTCATCATCAACTATTTCTTGAGTATGAACTCTAAGAAATTTCCATTTATTTTCAGCTGCTTCTTTAGCATCTTCTAAAGAATTGTAGTAAATAGGGGTGTCATCGCATGTATTATTAAAGCTTTGATTTAGTCTATATCCTTGTACTAAAGGTTTGTATGTGGTTTTCTCAAAAACATATTTTGATACAGGATCAATTTCTCCTTTATCATATTTGGTAACTGTAAGAAAACCGGTATCATAATCTCTTACGTACCAATGGCATTTATGTTCACCTTCGTGCCAGTCGTGCCAATATTTGTGCTTCTGAGCTTTTTTCTTTGCAAGATATTTTTCCATTAGTTATACACCCAAACGTGAACTTTTTTATCGATCTTCATTTTAGGTAAGAATCCTTCTACATCAAGATAGTTAACTACCGCATCTGTTTTTTCTCTAATCTCTTCAGTTCTAAGGGCTTCATATTTTATGGGTATTTTTATATAAACGTTTTCGTTTTTTGTAATTGCTACATCAAATTCACAAACTGTAATATATCGTGACCCCCCTGTAAGTAACTTTAAGTACTTGTCTTTGAGAAAAAAGTTTGTAACCTTTCCCATACAAATATTTAATACACTTTTTCTATAAAACCTTTCCTACCATCAAAAGCCAATTCGAGCTTTTTCCTTCCTTGGCGATATATCTCCACAATTTCTTGTGATCTCCAATTGATGCCATCATGAATAATCTTGTGAGCTTGAAACGAGTCCTTAGTAGTGACTTCGTGTGTGACCTTCTCCCCAGACTCTTTGTCGAGGACCGTTACTTCATATGTGTTTGGATACATCATATAAGATAATTATATCACAATCTAGAGCAGTTTCAACTAAATAATTTTATGGCTCTCGGTATATCATCATTAATTTCCGGATTAGCAGGTCCTGTATCTAGTATCATTAACAAATTTATCTCCCGTAAAGAAGATCAGATGCTTGCTCAAGCAGAACTCGATAAGATTACTTCTTCCTTTAAAGAAAAAATCCTCGAAAACCAAAAATCGATACTCGAAGCACAAAGAGATCTGATAGTAACGGAGATGAAGGGATCCGCAATGCAGCGTAACTGGAGACCTGCCCTAATGTGGATTATTATATTTGTTATTGCTAACAATTATCTGTTAGCTCCCTTCTTAAATCATATAGTCACGTTATTTGGAGGTGGAAGTATTCTCCCAATCTTAGAATTACCTGATAAACTCTTTAACTTAATGTCTATTGGTTTAGGAGGTTATGTTGTTGGAAGAAGTGCTGAAAAGATTATTCCTAAATTAACAGAAATTAAAGCAGACAATGCAAGAATTGCTGGTGCTATGAACGGAGGACAAATTAAGAATAGAGACGTCGTTCAAGTCGAAAAAGAATATAATAAGAAACAGATAAGAAAAGCAACTCCAGCTCCTCTTAAATTCTAAATAAAGCAGTTCCAGTACCTCTTTTAAATATTGCAAGTGATTGCCATTTACTTAAATCGCCTTCTTCGTTATAAAGCTTCACTTTAGGTCTTGGATGTAGAAAATGTCTTTGTATACCTTCGATATCATAATCTCCATTAACTCCTGCATATATATGCTTGAAGTTTTCAGAATGGCTTAAAACCATATCTTGATCACCGAAAGTACCTTCAACTAACTTGTAAATAGCGGGTAAATTGCTTGTTCCGCTTTCACTATAAAGTTGTAATAATTTCTTTTGAAAATCTTGAGGCTCTGCAAATTTTGTGTGCTTCGATACCTTATGTGTCTTTTCGTAGGGACTGTTGTGAGAACTAAAGTATCGTTCAAGAAGAATGTTATTATCAACGTCCATGTATATATTTATTCATTAGGTAGTGTAGAAAATTGGAAGAAAACACACAAAATAATATTTCTGAGAATGCATTGCAAATCAAAAGAGAGAAAAATAAAGAACTCCAAAAGAACAAGCAAAAATGGCACCCAAGAAGAAACCCAATTTTTGGATATTTCATTGAAACCATCAATTCAAATTCTGAACAATCGTATACTTCGGTCTTAAAAAATAATCTAGCTAGAGAGCATCTTAAGGGTGAATAAAACCATAAAGAAAATACTCCAGAGCTACTCAGCGTTATTATCAATATCTTGCAATATATTTCTAGCAATTTCTATGTTCCTTTTTACCGGTTCAAGGGTCTCTCTTTTCAATTTATTAATCATACAAGAAGAACAACCTGACAATTTTTTTAGTTCAGATAGTTTAAGAATATAAACTTCTATTATATGCTTCTTTTCAGGATAAAATTCCCATGCATCGTATGTATCATCAAAGAAACGTGCGCAGGCTTCGTAAATATTATCAGAAAGATATATAATATTTTCACGATTATTTGCTACCAACTTTAAATCCCAACTCTTTCCTAATGAAGATAGTTTTTCATCAATTTTACTTGGGGTGGCTGGTGGCATTGATAAAGAAACAGATTTATCCATTGATCAAAGAAGGCCTTTTGTTATAGGTATCATCCCAACATGTTTTACATAGTTGTCCTGCACCTTCTACATAATGCTCTCTTAAATCAATATGAGTATTTTGTTTATATGGGGTTTGTTCACCGCAAGTAACACAAACTTCTATTGTGTCGCCTGCTACTTCTTTCATTAAAATAGCAGCTTTATCCGTTGCACCCGGAAAAACTGATGATGATGTATTTGGCATAATATTATTTATTATAATGCATACCCGACAAGATACAACTTAAATATCCAGCTTTCACTCGATTTTTTATACCCGTCATAATTACCCAAACAACCTAACTTAAAATTACCATCTCCATCTAAGGTAATAAGAGTTTCTGAAGAACCAGATGCTAATTCTTCTTGTCCGTCATCTTCTTCACCTGCACCTCCACTAAAAATAGGATGAAAACTATCGGCTAACGTTCCTGTTGTACCGAACACGGTTAGACCTCTACGGGATTTCGTGTTATCTAAACCATTTCCCCTTGTTAGACCTCCAGTAGGCCATGATGTCACATCAAGGGTACCAAACACTAAAACACCTTTTACACCGGCGGGTTTTGAGATGCCAGAAGTTGTCCATGGGTCTATATCTGTTAAAGCACCAGTACCAGGTAGGGAGTACCCATTTTTATTAGGGGTTGTAGTTGATCCTATCGATCCAAAAAGTTGATACGGTCTTGGGTAGCGTGCAAATTGAGTATAAATGGTTTCACCAGTAGCTAGAGTACCTTCCGATCTTGATAATATACCAGAACTATCTGCAACTATTGCAGCCGTACCACTACCCCCTAATTCAGTAACTGCTAGACCGGAAACCGTAGGCTTACCGGTTGACCTTCCGGTACCATCAGCATTAAAAAGAACGTCATCATAAGTAACACTACCTAAAGTAGCAGATGATGTTCTACCCATTACACTATTAGATTCAACTTGTACTATCTGAGGCTTAGCAGAACCTCCTGTAAAATTTCCTAAAAGACTATTTGAGTCCATAGTAGGCATATCTGTTAGAGTAATTGTACCAACTGTTAATTCCCCGTCTGTGTTAAATTCTAAAGTACCAGATGTATCGATCTTAACTGAAATTTGTTCATTGTCTATTTTTAACCCGGCACCAGCACTTAAAGACGTTCCAATTAAATTATACCCTGTATCATCAGAAGCATTTCCACCATAATCAGTTTTTCTTGCATAAAGATTGCCATTTAATTTAAATAAATCACCCGGTAAAGCATTAGCATTTCCAAAACTAGAAATCTCACCGAGATATTTGTTACCAACAACCAAATAATCCCCTTCAGCAGTACCGCCTTGATCGGTGCCGTTACCTATAAAAACTCTTCCAGTATCAGTAGCGTAACCTAATTCACCACTTGCTAATGTTATTGATTCTCGATCCGAATTTGAACCTTTACGAATTAAAGATCTTACTACTGTATTGTCGGTTATTTCTATGCTTGCCATTATTATCTATATTTTAAAAGTGCCCCTACAGCAACCGAGCTCGTGACCCCGTCGCTTTCAAAAACTTGAATACTACCAGTATAAACCTCAGGTAAAAATATTTGACCATTTGTAGGTAAGCTAGTAGCTGTCGCTCCTGTTTCCCAACTATTATAAAAAGCAGCATTTAAAGCTCGTACATCTGGTTCACCAGAAAGACCAGTTTTGTTAGTAATAAACTGTATCGGGGTTCCAGCTGGTGCAACAACACCTGGAAATACTCCCTGGCGCTTAATAATACCGTCTGTATAACCTACATTAACGCTGCATAAACTCATTGTTGGTGATGAATAATCTGTAGTATAAACGCTAGCAAAATATACGTTACCATCTAAAGCAGTTTCGGTTGCTGCTGCCACCTGGTCTGATGTGTCGGTTGATGCAACTTCTACTTCAACAAATTCTGTCATTCTACCTTTATGAATTTCATTATCAGATATATCAGGAATTGATGCTGCTGTTCCTGTAACCGTATAATAAACGCAAGTTCTATTATAATTAGTATCGTAAATTAAGAAATATTCACCACTTGTTAAATCACTTGCTGCTGGAAATTGTGCTATAGTATGTAGAGCTTGAAAACCTGTTGAACAAAGTGTTGGTTGGAAAGTAGATCCACCTTCCGTGTTTAAATTTACCCAACCATACATATCAACACCAATTTTACCTACATCACCGTTTCCTGCATTGTTACCTACAGAAGTTGTGGTAGGGGTTCCACCATTATAATCAATCGATGTAGCCGTATTCGAAAATACAGCACTTGCACCTCCACCTATTCTATATGTTGATGCAAGATTGGTTTGTGCAAAAGCAGTACCATATGTTGGTGTATTACCTTTTACCAATCCTTGTATATAAACCGTTCCATCAGCAGTACCTAAAGTTTGCCATGCTTCAAAAATTCTTTCCCCTCTTGGATTTGCTAAAGCGTTTATGGCGTTAATGATATTTCCCCTAATTACTGTATCACTTGCATCATAAGTAGCAGTTGTCCAATTAACAGAACGATATAAATCAATTACTGTCGAATATGTTGCGGGGGTGCTTAAAATAAAAATACCGTAAATTCGTCCATCACCACCCGGGAGAAGAAATGCTCTATCTTGCCATTCTGATGGAGAATTTCCTACGTTGGTAATAGTAAAATTAGCATATTCGCCTTTATTGTCTAATTTAGTTGCCGGTATAGCAGTTCTTAATATTGTTCCTGGGAAATCTTCTCTGTTAAAGAAGTTAGCAGGTGTCATCATATCAACCGCTGATATAGAAGAACTATTAGTACCAAAACCTGAAATACCACCACCTTGCCCGGTAGTAATATTTACGGCTCTAGAAGTCCCAACTTCGTTTATGACCGCGGTTGCTAAATCTACCCTACTACCATTGATTAGATATTTACCCCCGTTTATAACAGATATAACCCTGTTACCATTTATTTCGACTGTATTTGTACCGCCAACCGAGTGGTTTTGCCATTCTGGGGCATATAAAAGTTTTTGAGCACTTAACTTTGAAAAGAACCCGTCGTTTGCTGTACCTTCATCAGCTGCTTTAGCTAAAACATGAAGTAGATCCCCCGACGGTGTCAATTCATCTAAAGCACCATGAGAAGCATTGGTTAAAGCGCCGTCAGGATTAACGGTCATTTTATTACTTGCACCTCCTGTGGTGTCTACAAAAAATTGTGTTGTATTAGAGTCAGAGTCATAATCTACACTGACCACGGAGCCGCTAACATCTATACTATTACCACCTGAAACAATACCAGATGTAATTACTTCTAATTGATTAGATGAATTGTATTGAATTGTTGTACCGTCAATTCTAGGGGATATTTGATACCATGAACTGGTATCTGAGGTGTCAGCACCACTTAACCCATATAAAAGATAATTGTCGAAAATTAAATCGCCAATCTCTGCTTTATTTTGAACCGCTAAATCGGTTCTGGCTTGATCGTTAAAATTAAATGTACCAATAGGATTACCACCCTTAAGGGTACCGTTACCTACAAATACTCTAGTAGTATCAGTTGTATATCCTAATTCACCATTATCTAGGATGACCAACTTTCTATCGGTATTGCTTCCTCTTCTAAGTTTGATTTTTGCTACATCTACCGTAGGCATATGAATTATTTATTCATATATCTTTAATCTAAAGACAAAGTTTTGGTAAAATCATACTCATCTATAAATTTACTAATCAGATCTTTTTGCAATCTAATGCTTTTATTGATCTTATTTGAAGTATCATCATATATACAAATGCCATGAATATATGCTTTTGTCTCTTTATACACAGCAATAATTCTTTTACTACCTGTACTTTTGTTTAAAATGTAATATATTATACGTTTACCGTTTATTTCAGACATTTTGAATTAACACTTCTTCAGATTTACCTTCTCTTTCAGTACCAGATTCTTTTATTACTTTCCCTACTTTTTTATCATACTTTCCATTCCAATGAGACAAAATAACTTCTTGATCAGGTTTTAAATTTACGTCTATACCAGTATCAATATAAGCTATTATATTTTTGTTTTCAAGCTTAATTTCTACACCATAACCATTCATGACAAAAATATGACCATCTTTTTCTTCTACTATATCTACACCAGGTTCATCTGGAATAAAACGTGTTTGAGTTGCATCGTTTATAATCTCATTTGTTACAGCAATAGGGTGTTCGCTTTCTACGGTTTGTTCAAATCTTTCATCAATCGTACCCACTTCTAGACTATCCCATAAAGGGTTGGTAGCTTCTTCTGTAACTTCTTGAATCGGAACTCCTTCGATTCCACAAAGTTTTGCAGTTTCGTAAAAATCTATTTCCTTAGTAGGTACTTCAATTAACTTAGAAGATATTTCTTCTTTTACTTCAACCATTTCTTGTTTAACTATCTCAGTCTTCGGTTCTTCTTTTAGAGATGCAGACTTAGTGATGGTTTCAATAGGTTTGTATTTGTGTTCTAATGATCCTGTAGCAGGGTAATTTTTATTGTATGGTGAAGTAAGATAACCTTTTGAAGTATATACTCGTTTAACAACAGAAACTGAAGCTGGTTCAGTTTTTTCTTCATTAATAATATATGGATTTGGTTTCTTCTTTTGAAGTTTTTTAAACCAACTTTTAAACATGATAATACTATTTAAAAGTATAAACCAGGAATATCAAGTGTTAAGCTATGTTTGTTATGATTCCGTTTGTAATTGTCAATACAACGTTTCCAGTTTGTGTGCTTAAGGTAAGAGATTGAGTAGAACCCATTTTGTTGTCAATATACAATTCTCCGGCACTTAATGATACCGTGCTTAAGTTAGCGAAACCAGTCTCATTACCAATACCTGACACGGCGTTATAAGATGAATCAATGAAATCGTTAAAATTGCTTTGAGATGGAACATCGCCTTTCTCAAAATATCCTTTAATTGTACCTATGGGTTGATATGGCATTTCTTATATTTATGTTGCGCCAGCTTCTGCGTCAGGGTCTACAGGAACATCTCCTGCCCCTCCCGTTACTTCAGCTCCACCACCTTCTGGTGGCGGGCCAAATGGAGGTGGTTCAGATGGATTAGGTATTGCGGAACCACCACCTGGTGCGCCTAAACCAGGCTCTAATCCTTCACCTTCATCACCAACACCTTGAGTCATTTGTTCTCTCCAATTTGGACCTGCTTGTTCTATTTGCATTAACTCCCAGGAAAGCTCTTTATCTTTTCGTAAAAATTCTCTATTAGCTTTAACTTCTATATCAGACCAATCTAAGTATCTCTTTTGCGCAAACGTATTAGAAATAAATTCATTACCACCGAGCTGGTTGTAATTATTAACTCTTAGATCTAATTTTTGCTGCTCTCTCATTTCAAAGAAGTTAGTTGGTACATTGAATTCTAAGTTCAACTGTAACTCTTTGAGATTATATTTTTCCCATAACTTCTTAAGTTTAAGATGAGTAATGAAGCCATTCTTTAAACCTGCAGCAAAATGTTGTTGCATTCTAATAATGAATCGAGCAAATTTTAATTCTTCTCTTAAAATTTCTGTACCGTCTTGAAATGCTCTTTCTGGGTCTAATCTAGTAACAGGTACCTTTAATGACTTGTACAATTTCTTCAAGAAGTACATTAAGTCTTCCAACTCTCCTAAGTTTTGACCACCTGCTAAAGTTCTTACATCTGTACCTTCACTACCAGATCTTTTTGCAAACCAAAATGAATCAAGCATTGATTGAGGTGAAAATTTCTGAACCGTACCAGCTTCGTCTGTATCGTAAGTATGTCTACTCCAATATTTTTGTTGTAAATTTCTTAAGTAAGCTTCTGCTTTAGGAGGTGACATATTACCAACATCAACATTAAAGACAAGCTTTTCAGGAGCTCTTACTAAACGATATATAACAATAGCATCCTCAATTAAAGATAATTGGCGATAAGCTCTTCTTGCATTTTCTAAGAAAGGCAATCTTATAGTTTTATTATCATTCCATATACCAGAGTTAATATAAGTTATCTGGTTCTTGTCCATAGGAACAAGTTGCATATCTTCTACCTTTGTAGGATTAGATTCGTTAAAGACTGGCTTTCTTAAAAGGTAACCTTGTACAATAGAATTTTGTATATTACCAAAAATTGGATCTATTAGTTCTGTTGGAACTTGTACTACACCTAAGATACCTTCTTTAGGGTGATCTTTATGTATGATATGCTCCCAATAACATTCACCTTCAACTAAAAGTTGTCTAAAATATTCCCAACCAGTGTGTTCGAGATCAAAATACTGAATAAACTTTTGAAATTCGCCTTGTATTTGTTTTTGCTCGTGTGGTTTAAATTCTCTATCTCTAAATGAAAGCGTTACAATCCTACCTTCGTTATCTGTGTTAATAATTTCATCACAAATTTCATCAAGAGCATCTCCTACTTCAGCAAATGCTGCCATGACTCTATAGTCTCTTATTCTTGCTGCTTTATCCTGCTGGATATTAGCATACATGAAATCTTGAAACCCTTTATCCATTGCAATATCACCAACAGCATTATTGTTAATAATTGTTGATGATGAAATAGATTGTCTTTGTAGTGCATCTTCTCTTTTACTACCCTGATTTTGGAAAAGTCTATATTTCGGATTAACGTCAGCTAACGTATCTAATGTTTCATATGACTGGTAAGGAAGTCTACTTTGTACAAATTTCATTAAAGAACGTCCAAACGTTCCTTGATTACCTTTACCTTCTTGAATTATTTCGTCTTTAGCCATTTAATTATCCTGATGTTGAAATAGACACTGTAATAGATTTAGTAACTGTTCTAGTTTGTGTCTTTGTCCTCGTTTTTGTGTTAGTGGGTGTTGGTGATACATTTGGTAATGATTTAGTGGGTGTTTGTGTTTTGGTATAAGTCTGTGTTGGTGTTTGTGTTTTTGTGCTTGTAGGCGTAGGCGTAACGTTATCAGTAATAGATGCTGTAATTGTCGGTGAAACCGTCCTAGATGCTGTCTGGGTCGGTGTTCTTGTTTGAGTTGGTGTTTGTGTGGTTGTTTGTGATTGAGTAGGTGTTACTGCAGGAGAATCTGTAATCGAAACCGTAACAGTAGGCGTTTGAGTAGGCGTTCTAGTCTGTGTTGGTGTTTGTGATCTTGTTTGTGTTGTCGTTCTAGATTGTGTAGTTGTGTTGGTTTGTGTTTGAGTTGCTGTAATTGTTTTAGTTGCAGTAACCGCGGGTGTACCCGATCTAGTCGCTGTTTGTGTAGGGGTTTGTGTTTTTGTAGGCGATTGAGTTATTGTAACTGTTTGGGTAACTGCTTTTGTTCCGGTATTTGTTCGTGTTGTAGTAGGGGTGTAAGTAGGTGTAGGTGTTGGTGTAGCAGGAATAGGAGATCCATGTATATTAACTTTAGACCATTCAGAACCAAGTGCCGGGCCTGGATTTGTAGCTCTGATTAAATCTCTAAATGTAGGTATGTCTGCCACAATATTATTTATTCATCTCCATTAATGTCAATAAGTTATGGGGTATAGTTAGGGTCTTCGGATGTAATACCCACAGCATAATATGTTTTACCATCTATCTCTAATGTATCGTCATTTTGATACCCCTGCACAATTTTAGTAGTTTTTGTAGATGTAAGACTAGAAGTTTGTCCTGTATATGCTTCTAAGTTTAATTCTGATGCTACATCAGATATTCTTGACCCAACCCCATATCCATTAGGGCTATCACCGGTTGGACCGCTGCCTCCCCAAAAATGAGCAATTATCTTCCATTCTTCAGACCCTGTTCCTTGATTAAAAAGAGCACATACCATGCTACCAGAGTCTCCTGATGACCCCGGGTCTGTATTTCCTCTAATAAAAACTTGTGGGCCGTAGTAAATCATCCCTTGATTACTGGGTTGGGCGGGGTTTCCACGTAAATTAGTACTAGCACCTCCTATAAAAAAACAACTTAAAGTACATGAATCAGACCCATAAGGATCACTTCCTGGCCAACCAACTGGACCTGTCGTTCTTCCACCTTTAAAAACCGCCCACCCACACCCTTCAGTTATATTATCAGCGTCTAAAAGAGATGATATTTCTTCTTCGGTAGCCCAACTCATTGTTGAGGTTTCATCTAAATTTAGTTGTTTAAATGATTCGTCGGCATCAAAGATAACATCATCACCAGGATCGTGTCTGGAAGATAAAGAGAAAATGGCAGTATCGACTTTGTTATATACACCACCTGTGTTATTATAAAACCAAGGTTTGGCTCTTTTATATATTCCAATTGTTAATGGTTCTAATGTTGATTGTGCTGAAGTTCCAGCGTCAATAGAACCGTTTTGAAAAACAGGTAATCCCTGCCCTCCTGTATAAGTTGTTGCATCGGGAAAGGTTAAAATCGCATTATCGGGAGAATAATATTTTTTTCCTAAAAAGCTTTCGTAATAGGGGTCATGTCCTCCTGTATCAGTTGGGTTTATTAGATAACCCATGCAATGATTATTAGTAAGACCAACTATAGTATTGTCTTCTTTATCTACGGCAATACCTCCAAATGTACAGCCTGATCTATAACCACCGCTAAAACCGTTAGGGGGAATAGTACCCATACTGATACCACCTTCAATAGGTCTTACTACAGCTCTATGTTCCGAAATTGGTGCAACGGTTTCGTCTTCATAACATTGACTTTCAAACTGCACAGGGATAGGCATTTCTACAACATCTGTATTAATATCTTCACCATTTACATTAACAGTAGAAGGAAATATTTCATCTGAAGATAAAGCACTAAGAGCTTTTTTCTCAGAAACCAATAATGTCATGCATTGTTCACCAGTGTGCTCTCCATTTTTTTCTTTAAAGCCAACACCAACGGATACCCATCCTTTATCAATATCCGTTATTTCTTTTGCTTTTGTTAAAATATCTGTAGTTTTACTCATAGGCTATAAAAGCTTGTTTACTAAATTCTGATGGTGTTCTTGTCACAGTAGTGGTAGGTGTAGGTGTTGTAGTAGGTGTAGGTGTTGTTGTAGGTGTTTGAGTATTAGTTGGTGTCTGGGTAGGTGTTTGTGTCTGGGTAGATGTAGGGGTTGGTGTTGCATTTTGAGTTTGTGTTTGAGTAGATGTTTGTGTCTGGGTAGGTGTTTGTGTCTGAGTTGGTGTTTGTGTCTGAGTTGGTGTCTGAGTAGATGTTGCTGTTTGAGTTGGTGTCTGGGTTTGGGTAGGTGTTTGTGTCTGGGTAGGTGTAGGGGTTGGTGTTGCATTTTGAGTTTGTGTTTGTGTAGGTGTTTGAGTTGGTGTCTGAGTTTGGGTAGGAGTTTGTGTTTGTGTAGATGTTTGTGTTTGAGATCTTGTTTGTGTTGATGTTCTTGTTTGTGTTACGGTAGGTGTAGATGTTTGGGTAGCAGTTTGTGTAGCAGTTTGTGTAGGGGTTTGTGTTTGTGTAGGAGTTTGAGTTGGTGTTTGGGTTGGTGTAGGAGATGCACCTTGAGTAGCAGTAGGTGTAGGTGTTTGAGTTTGTGTTTGTGTTGCTGATTGTGTAGGTGTAACTGTTGGTGAAGCAGATGATGTAGGAGTTTGAGTAGGTGTTTGGGTTGCTGTTTTTGTAGGTGTTTGTGTTGATGTTTGTGTAGGTGTGGGTGTAGCATTTTGAGTTGCTGTTTGTGTAGCGGTTTGAGTTGCTGTTTGTGAAACTGTTCTTGATGGTGTTCTGGTTGGAGATTTTTGTTGTGTTCTTGTTTGAGTTTGAGTGGCAGTTTGTGTTGCTGATTGTGTAGGTGTAACTGTTGGTGTTTGAGTTTGTGTTGGTGTTTGGGTGGTGGTTGAAGTTTGTGAAGGTGTACGTGTTACAGTTTTTGTTTGTGAAGGCGAAACTGTTCTTGTGGGTGTTTGTGTTCTTGTTTGTGTTGGTGTAACTGTTTGTGATGGTGTTCTAGAAGTTGTTGTTGTTTGTGTTTGTGTGGCTGTTCTAGAGCTTGTTGGTGTTGGTGTCTTAGTTGTTCCTTTACTTGGAGTCACCGTTTGTGTTGGTGTCTGAGTAGAAGTTGGTGTTTGGGTTACTGTTTGTGTTGCAGTGACACCTCTTGTACCTGTAGGTGTTTGAGTTTGTGTTTGTGTTACAGTAATTGTTTGAGTTTGTGTAGGTGTAGGTGTGACAGGTACATCTTTACTTTGAACATAAAAAGGAGGTGCATCTGGATTAGCATTTGGACCATATAAAGTACCAGGGTAAATAGTCTGCCCACCTGGAGCTGTAAGAACGAACTGAAAATGACCAGTAGCAGCAGCCGATAAAGCAGTAATATTTACTTTTATTTGTTGCGTTGTGTCATTTCTTAGGACTTGCCCTCCGAAATCTTCTACATTATAACCACTAAAAGCAGGAAATCTTGCCGATAAAGTAGCATTAGAACTAAAATAGTCTACACTACTTAATGGCGTAGTAGACAAAGAAGAAGTATCACTCCAAAAATTTTCTGTATCTGCTGCACTTAAGAAAACTTGATAATATTTTTGTAATCCGTCTTGCCCTTGTGCGCTTTTTAACCATGGAGATACAAAGATAAATGAAGTAGGGTTTTCACTAAAAATTAGTCTACTTTCTCCTGAAAGGCTTGTTTGTTGTGCTAATACTGGTAAACGTTCTCTCTTCATTGATCCTGTTGCGTTCTAAAAACTTCTATTTCATCTGGGAATGCAGAAATAGTTATTGTATCCATTCCTGGTGTTCCAGATAACTCCGCACTTAATGACGGGTAATTATCACTCGTAAGTTTTGTACCTGTACCACTACCACCGCTTACAGGGTACCAATTCGTGGTTACCTTATAAATGTTATCAATTGCATTTTCAGCAGCAGGAAATATCCATCCTTTAATAGTGAATGAAGTATCTGCTGTAACTCGTGCTTTATCCCCAGCTCTTAATTCTAGAGGGTACTGTAAATTAATATTACCATCCCATAAAACTTCACTTCTTATTTCCTGAGGACCAACCAAATTGACCAAATCTTTTGGAACAGGCCAACTTATAATAATATAAGGGTTTGTATAAGGGATAAAATTGCTAAGAATTTGATCCATGTCCATTTGGTAACGTGTTATGATAGAAAAGTTTACAGATATGTTTACTGGTGTTGGCATGTTATACTTTTCATGAGTAAATTCGTCTTGATAATATAATGCGTTTCCAGACCCCGTCTGTCCAACTGCAGGTAGTTTATTAAAAACTCTGTCATTATCTCTGGTCATACTATTAATGCTAATAGCAACAACCGGTAATGTTATTGTTTTTGCTTTATTGACGATATCATATAAAACGCGTTGCTTTGGCGCGTAAAGATACCTTACGAAAATTCTGTCCTTTTGTACTCTGTTTTTATTATATCTACCTATAACTATAGAATCAAAAGCATTCGCAAATTGAATAATTAAATCCTGAATTTCGAAATAATTTGATTTCCAGCGCATTACTATTATTTATTCAGACTAATCGTTCAATAAAGTGTTTGGGTAGCTTAGATTTATTTTGTGATATTAAAGTTCTTGCTTTACCATCAAGAACATACGTAACGGCATAATCAGCTTTTGATCTTGTACACCTACCAGATGTCTGAACTAATGCACATAGAGTTTTATTTGAATACCAATCTTTATCTAAATCAAATAGTTTTTTTATTCGTTTATTTGATAAAGGAGGGTAAGGTGTTTTAACTATAATCTGAAATCTTCCTTTTTCGCCATTTAAATCAGTACCAAAAGTAAGTGAAGGTGATACCAATACAGTTGGTCTCGATGTTTTAAAGTGCTCTTTTAAAATCTTTTCATTTGTAGCTGTTTGCTCTCTAAATAAAAATCTATCACCTACTAATTTATTCTTAAGATAATTGCATATCTCTAATGAATGAGTATGGATAATCCCCTTTTCATCTTTATGATGATCACATAAATCTTGAATATGTTTTGCCAATATTGGCAAATTTCTTTGTAAATTTTGATAATTTAATACAGGTTGAGTCGATAGATACACTGGAGATTTTTTAGCATCAAATGCTGATGGTGATTCAATGTATTTGTATTTCTTTATTCCTAATGATTTTGCATATTGAGCATGATCTGTAATAGTTGCAGACATTAACAAAATATTATCACCGTAATCAAAAATATGCTTACTTAACCCATCTACCTTCAGAGGGGTAAAGCTAACTCTATCCGATTTGATGTCAACAACGTATTCACATTTATGCCACATTTGTTCAACCGTAGTCAAATCACCGTGAACCATTTTAAGATACTTTAGTTTGTTTGCTTCTGATAAAGATAATACATTAATTTTACTAGAATTTTTATTTGTAAGTTCGTTTACCTTTTCACTTAAAACAAATATTAGGTTAATTAACCATCTGTATTGTACATCATATTTTTCAGATTTTAATTTACTACATTCAACATTGTACAAATCTAATCGTTTATAATCTATCTCAGCACTAAATCGTCTTACCAATTCTTCTTCCAATTCTGAAGCTTCATCACACACTAAAAAGTTTTTACGTTTTACATGCTGAGGTAAAGCCATAAACATTTTGTAATTTAATACTGCAAATTGATTTGATAATGAAAGATTTCTATTTGTAAAATATGGACATGAATTCTTTTCCCAACAATCATTTTTAAGTCTTGGAGTATGAATACAAGGAGCTGTATCAACATCAAATGATTCATCTACCGTGCAAGTATAATTCTGTTTACCTTTTAGAACCTCGATGTCATCAAACAATAGTTTATATTGATCTTGTAGTTGTTTAGTAATGGTAAGAGCAAATGTACCAAATGCCGGTTCACTTAAACAATCTTTTTCAAAAATATAATTACCATGCTGATCTTTACGATATGCTTCATATGAATTAATTAAATTACTAAAGTGTTTTGTTGAGCTAGCACTAATGTTTCCTAATGTTCTAGGTATGAAGCTTTTCCCGGTACCTGTAGGTGCTTGTACGATTACATACTTGTACCCTTCCTTGTATGCTTTCTCAATCTCCTTTAAAAGATTGACTTGAGGGTCGGACGGGCTGTAACCGTCTGGAAATTTTGCAACATACTTACTGAACATATATCACAATTATACATGGACTCAATAAACAGTCAACTAGTTAGCCTCGTAAACGTCCTCTACAATTGAATCAAAATCAGATTTTTTAGTATGTAGAGTTACATCCTCTACTTGATGCTGTGTCATTTCAGCTAATAATTCATCTGATGCATTTCTTAGAACGCAACGGCACATATCATAATGATTAGAATCTACATTTCTTCCAGTGAACCCTCTTCCGTGGCAACGCTTACAGCTAGATTTAGGATCGTCGGTAATTTTTAATTGACCGCAATCCAAATAGTTTGTATATTCTTCTGCAAGATCGTAAATCTCTCCACTAAAAACGCTAAAATATTTTTCACTCATAATTTTTTCATTACCATTACCACATCATAAAACTTTGAATTTTTCTTAGGCTTAATTCTTTTAACTTTAGCCAATCTAACTATATCGTTAAAAACAAACTTATCTAATCTATAGTTAAATACAACAGATGAATCAGAATCTTTTAATTCAAAAGGGTATGGTATTTCAAATACCTTTATACCTCCTTTTTGTACTTCTAATTTAAACTCAAGAAAAAAGTCTTTTATACTTACATTAATAAGCTTTCCTTTTTTTATAACCTTACCTTCGATATCGAATATTATATCGTTTAAAAAAAATTTGTGGAACTTCTTTTCCACTTCTTCTATAAGTTTTACAACCATTACATATTTTGGAAATTAATTTTTTCTTGCTGAGACATATTTTCTATTTTATCTACATAATATTCCCAGAACTCATCATTAGCGGGGATAGTTTGAATTAAATCTACATTATCACAATTTATTTGTCTGTAGTTTTGCATAAAAATATCCCATACTATTATCAAATTTTTAACTGCTGGATTATAAGGTTGAAAATTAGCTGTAGGTCTAAAGTTCAAAGTTAACCTCCCGTTCTCACTATTAAGCAGAGTGAAACTATTGGTACACAACATTCTTCTCGTAGGAGGGGCTCCTGCTTTGAAAACTCTCCTTGCAAATTTAACTTCACAAACATTGTTTTTAAGAAGAGTTATAAGTTGTGATCTACCTACTAGCATCGTAAGGTCTTACGATTCCGAAAATTCTACTTTCGTTTAGAAAAATACCTTTCTTTACTCTACCAATTTCTTCTACTTCAATATTAGAAATAGGAATACCTAAATTATTTGGAAAACAAATATGGTCTCCTACCTTTACATATTCACATTTAGTACCCGCTAATAGAACTTCTCCTATTCTCCATGCTTTAGTATCAACATTAAGAGGTATATGAATACCGTTTCTAATTAAAGCTTGACCATCTTCTGTTTCATCTTTGAACTTACAAAGAATAACGTCTTCCATAAGACGACACATTTGATAACCTACAATTGCAGAATCAAAAGAACCTTCGGTGGGTACAGATAAATCAATTAAACTCTTTTTTGGTGCCAATAAATCAATACTTTGTCTTCGATTTCCGGGACCTGCTCCAATTTCATTAGACATAGAAAGACTTATTATGTAAAGTCTTTATTTCAATGCTGTCTTAATATTGGATAGATCTACTTTTCCTGAATCTATATACTGCTGTACTTCTCTTTTTGAAATTTCAAATCGTTTTGCTAAGAATTTTACTATTTCATCGTAGTTTTTGACTTTATCTCTTTTTTCTTTCTTTATGTATCGAATACGACCTGGAGCACCTTTAGGTATAATTTTTACAAGATATTCATACCATTCTTTTTTTGAATCAAATACATTGTAATATTTGTTGGTCGTTTCATTTATTATTTTAGCATTTTCTGGTGAGTACATACTTACCCACCTATTAACTAGATAGCCATTAAACTGGTCTTCATCTTCTACGTTTTCTATAACGTCTCCTTTTTTACCAAATATTATATCGTTAATAAAAGTAAAAATATTATTCATCTAAATCAGTACCTAAAAGTTTAGCACCATCAAGCTTAGTTGTATACTCAATTAAAAATTTATCGTATGTATGATAATTATACCATTCTTTCAAATACCTAAACCAATTAATAAACATTATAAATCTATATCTCATCTCATTTACTTAATAATAACTTTCGACGTTGCAACAAACATATCGTCATTTAATTCATAAAACGTTTTTTGAACATCTGACATAAATTCGTTTACTTGCTCGTCATTAAAATCAGTACTAAATGCAAATGCAGGAGCTTTCTTACCAGCTGTAATATTAATAGCAGTATGACCTAAAGCTACCCCTGATTTAACATATGTAATACTAACACTTGCTTTTCCTTCTTGTTGAGTTACACCGCCTTGAGTAAACTCTTTTTGAACCATAATATCGTCACCATCCATTATTACAGGACAATTTAAATACTTTGCGCTTCCTAAAATATTTGCAATATGAGTATTCAAAAGCCTTTGATATGCAACTGCTCCTACAGGATTATCTAATATAGGAATTTCCCATAAAAAGTTCATTGCATCATCACTCCAAATAAATTCTTGTTTGTCGATGTCTTCCTGATCAATCATACCATCAGCCAATACTTCCATTGGTGCTCTAAAGCAAAGAATATTACCTATTGGTAGTACTTTATCTTTAAAAAATTTGTATGCAAATCTATCGTGTAGTAGGTTACCATCGTATTTGTCGATATTAAATTCCATATAGATCTATTATAGATCAGGCAGTTCAGACTTCAACTTTTTAACCCACCTTTTATGGGCTTCATTAATGATTTTCTTTGTTTCTGTTTTTCCGAGCCAACCATTTATAGAAACGGTTTTGGTATCTTCTAAATCTTTATAGTGAGTGAAAAAGTTTAGCGTGGTTTTTAGCCAGTGCGGATCTAGATCCTTAAGACTTTTATAATCTTTTACATGAGAAGTAGGAACAGCAACAACTTTATAATCCTTTTCTCCTGTATCGTCCATATCTAAACAACCAATTGGTTTTACTTCAACAAGTGTACTAGTTCTTAAAGGGACGTTATTGTATATTAGTATATCTAATGGGTCGTTATCTAAAGCAAATGTTTGAGGAATAAATCCATACGAACATGTATATCGCATACTACTATACAAACAACGACTAAGTTTAAAGATATTAAGATCTTCTACGTATTCATATTTTGAATTGCTATCTTTTTCTACTTCAACAATAGCATTAATTTTTAACGGGCAATCTACCCCTATTGGTATATCATTTACTAAATTAATCATTTGGGCCTCACTATAACATATCCTTGGTGCTTAAGCACCTTCTTAAAGTCGTGTGTATTCTCGAAATTATTATATAAGAAGCTCATATCTTTTCCATTCATTAGTTCTTCTCTTGTAATTTTATGTCCGTGATTTTTGCTATGTTCATTAAAGCCAACACCATTAATTTTGACAGGTTCATATATCCACAGATCATCAACAATAAGAATATCTTTGTAATCAGACGTTCGTTTAGCTATTAGCTCTATTTCTCTCTCTAATGGTAAGTTAGTATCTTTATCTAAGCTAAGGCAGGACTCATACGTTTTCATATGAGCATCGGCACCAGGAAAATGAGCATCCAACCAAAATGTAATGTTATCCTTTATTGTGGGTAATAACTCTTCTAATACTTCAAAAGAATTTCCTTCGTGTATGGTAACACTTGGAAAGGATTTAAATTTTTCTTTTGCTTGTTGCGCTAAGACAGGTTCGATTTCAATAGAATGAATGGTTTCGAATCCTTGTTTAATTGCATATTCAACACCTTCACCAAATAAAGTCCCGGTTTCTATAAAATAGGGGGTTTTGTTTCTTTCTTGCGCGTTTTTTAAATCAAATATGGAAATACAACCCATATCTAAACTTAATTACCAATCGCAATAATTCCATTTTACCTTTTTTGGTATATGTTTAATATGATCCCAAAAAGCTGGGTTCCACTTACTATATAAGTTAAAAACATTACCTTTAAGATTTAATTTTTCTAATATGTAAATAAAGCAAGTTTCTATCATATGAATCTCAGCTGCATTTTCAAATACTGCACACCAATCAAAAACAGAAAACCCTTCTATAGCTTCTAATTTTACAACTTTTTTATCCCCACTATACTCTACTCTTCTAGAAGCTGTAGCAGGGGGTGTACCATATGTACCGCTTACGATAACATAATCGTCCAAACGACTAATACCAAGATGTTTAAAGAGTTTATATTCCGTATCAGGGTCTCTTTTAAAATCGAAGTAGTCATCCCAATCTTCCCATTCACCTTCCATATTAGCAAATTTGTATTTTGCTTTCATTACAGAACCGCTAAACTTTTTATCGGCATGAGTAAACGGAATATAAATCCAATGAGTAGGTCCGTGAGTATTAAAACTTTCAATTTTTACCGCATCAAGTCTTAAACCTTTATCAAATAAACCAGTCGGGTCGTCAAACTGAGATAAAGGAATGTATTTTATCTTATCGGTTCCCATATAGTCATTTAGATAACCATATACATCTTTTACAGGCCAAATAATTTTTTGAACTAACCCTCTTTCAATCAGAAGTTTAGCAATTTTTTGTAGATAGAATATATCCCCTATACCACACGTTTGGTCAATTAAACCGTATCTTACTTCCATTATACCTGGATCCATTTTGGATCTTTTAAATCGTTACAAGGTGGGCCTTTATACTCGAACCATTTCTTAGGACAAATAATTTTACCCTTTTCTTTTCCGAGATAACCACCCCAAGCAGAAAAAGAACTGTTTGCCATAATAATATCATCACATTGAGTTAATATGTATAGATCTTCCATTTCTGAACTTCCATTTGCTAAAACGTTTCTATCATCAAATGTAAATTCTTTCTTTACTGTAGGTAAATCATCTGTGGTGTATAAAAATAGTGTATCTTTAGGAAACATATCTTTTGCTTTTTGATACCATTCATTTTTTATAATATTAAAAATTTGAGGGTTTCTTAAGTAGTCTCCCCTTCTAATATGTACACCGACTATTTTTTCTACGTTATACTTTTCTTTTATCTTTTTTAACCCCTTATCGACTTTTTCTTTTACTGTATCTTCAAAAGTAAAAATTCGATTCAAAGTATTACGATCTAAATTTTGAAAGTATCTCCAACTTTGAAAATACCCTTCATATACCGCGTCATTTTCTATACCCAAAAATGGTAACGGCTTATACAAGAAAGAGGGTTCTCTTACAGCAATGTTGAATGGTGTGTCTACAGATTCAAAATTTTTGTAAAAAGTATCTTTATATACTTTAGGGTGCTTACCTTGCATTGCACCAAATTCTAATTCGTAGTGCAAAACAAACTTAATGTTATGCGTTAACGCATGACTATACACAGCTGCAATTTGATACAACTGATTACCTATTCCACCTTTTATTTGTACTGTAACCATTATTCGAATAAAAACGGATATTCTTCAAATATCCAATCTTCCGGAACTCTAAATTCCTCTACCTTTTTAAAATTTTCTTCTATAGCTTCCATTCTTTCATTATAGAAATAAGCTCCATTATCATCACCTTGAATCTGTTCGATTATTTC
>Ga0080013_1000288_pt1 | contig 71608 bp, 91 predicted proteins | sample ETNvirenome_6_85_FD_69236 | JGI IMG/M metagenome (GOLD analysis project Ga0080013, IMG submission 69236) | Marine viral communities from the Pacific Ocean - ETNP_6_85 (SPADES assembly) (version 2) | ecosystem: Environmental > Aquatic > Marine > Oceanic | place: Pacific Ocean | collected 2013-06-19
ACGGAATGGAGAGATATAATGGTGCAACAGAAACGCACTCAACAAGACATTGAAGCAGATAATTTAGAAGCCCACGTGGCACTATGTCACGAACGCTATGAAACCTTAGAACGTCGATTAACATTAATTGAAACTAAGGTCGAACATATCCATACCGATATACTACATGGTAACAAGTCGATGATGAAAGTAATAGTTGGTGCTACAGGCACAATAATTGCAGGCTTACTTTCCACACTAGTTGTCATCCTAATGAATTTTAACTAATCCTTTTACTAAACACATAAATACACGTATGTTGCTACGTGAGATAACTCAATCGCTTGACGAGAAGCAAATCTGGGGACGCCGAGGTAAAGATGTGGTTCGAAAGTTCCGCTGTACTGTAGGTAAACGCAAAGGTAGGATTGTGGCTAAAATAGCACAATGTTTTGCCGCTCCTAATGTTAAAGCAAAAATACGAATGAAACGTACTAGAGCTAAACTCGGAGCAAAGATGATGCGTAAGAGAAATAAGACAATGCGTACAAACCCAGCTTCAATTAGAGTACAAGCACTGAACAAAGCTTCTAGGTCTACTACTAAAGCACCAAAAAGAGGTATGAAGCCATTCAAGCCTAAACGTGTTAAGTCAACGAGGAAGAAGTAACCATGCGTGTATCTGACATAGTTCCAGAAGTATTAACAGAAGGTGTTGTAGCTATCTGGGGACGAAATAAAGGTAAAGTTGTTAGGAAATTTAGATGTACGTCAGGTGCTAGAAAAGGACGTATTGTTGCTAAAGCGGATACTTGTAATGCGGCTAAAAATATAAAAAGCATGAACACACTAAAGAAAGTAAGACGTTCAAAAGGAGCAACTACCCAACAATCAATTAATAGACGTAAAAGAGCTGGTGCAACTTCAAAACGTATTGCAAAAGCTAATAAACCATTATCACAAAAAAGATACGATAAAGCTGTTTCTAGAAGAAAGAAAGCAACGACAAGTAGAAAAATACCTAAGCGAAATGTATCTAAGACAGCAACTAAGGCATTCAAACCTAAAAAAGTTAAGTCAAAAAGGATTAAATAGCAGTATGAGAGCTTTCGAATTTAAAAATAAGGTTGAAGAAGAACAAATAGTAGAAATTGTTCCTGCTATAGCGGCCGTTGGTCGTGTAGGAGCAAAGATGGGTTCAGCCGTAGCAAAAGGTGCCGGACAAGTTGCAGGGAAAGCCGCAGACTTAGGTGCCAAAGCAGGAAAAGGCATAGGACAAAAAATTGCCAAAGGTACTGCTGGTATAATAAAAAAAGCACAACAAAAAGTAGCTGGAGCAGTCCTTAAAAAAGGTGCTTCACTATCAATGCCCTCGATGGGTGGAAAAGAACAAGAATTTAGTATTCAAGACGTTAAAGGTGACCAAGTTACAGTAGCTAATCCAAAGCCTAAACCTGGTGAGCCAACAGCATTCATATACACTAAAAAAGAATTAGATCCAATTATAAAAGCAAAAGCAGATGCAGTAGCTGGTAAAGGTTCTGTACCTGATGCTCCAGGTATGAAGGCTTCGTAATGAAGATAAACGAATTAATAAGCAAATTCACTATTGCGGTGAGCAATGAAGAAAAAGAACTTTTAAATAAACTTGATTATCCATTGCCCTTACATAGTTTCCACGAACGAGAACAATTCATTATTGAGTCACTTATACGCAAAGCATTAGTAAGTAGAGTACGCAATAAGAATATGGTGTTGGTAGTTGCTAATGAACTCAAATAAACTTGAACAAGAACTTAACGATATTATGGAGCATGGTCTTCAAGATATATATTTTCCTTATGCTAAAGGCAAAAGTGTAAGAATTAAAAATGTTGTTATTAGAGAAACTAAAAAAGGCTTTTTAGTATTTGATGTGAAAAGAAGTAAGCGGATAGCTGAAACTGTTAGTAAAAGAGGTGCTATTGCGTATGCAACTGCTATAGCTAAAAACCGTGAAAATACACTGGAAGAAATACTAGCATTAGATCAGAAGCTAGGAAAACACTATATGGATAGCATTTTTGCTAAAAATACCATAGAAGCTACTAATGATGAGTTTAGAATAGAGTCAGCATTAGTAAGATTTGACATTGCAAAAGACAATACTTGGCATTATATTAGCCAACTAGACGACTACATCTTTGACGATTGATGATAAATAACTATAACACTTAGGATGGGAACATACTGATATGAAAATAAATGAACTATCGAAACCATTAACAGCAAATGCGTTGAACGAAAGTCTAGGTAAAAACTTCGGGCAAAGGCTCCGATTGGAAGCCTTCACACTTTCCCAGTTGGAAGACGCACGAAATAGACTAAGAACTCAACTAGCAGATGTTGAAACTAATGAAAGTTTCGAAACTGTACATAACAGTGATGCCTATCAAAAGGGCAAATTGTTCTTAGACACTATCAACAAAGAAATTGACGAACGTGACGAATGGGTTACTGAAGCTGACCAAGACCCAGAAACAGGTTTTACGAAATGGCTTAAAGACAAAAAAGGCAAAAGCATAAGAGAACTTAAAGGTAACGAATATACTAAAATGTCAAAAGAATTTCAAGCACAGAAAAAAGAACCAGTTAAAGAAGGCGCTGAAGAATCAGCTCAATTAGTTATGGCCGCAAAGGACATGGTTGATAGAGTTACAGGCTGGATGGAAGACACAGCAGAAATGCAAACTGAATCAATGCTAGAACTAGGCGATTCTATTCGTGACGAACTAGGCAGTGAAATGAGCGAACAATTCATTCAAACTGTAAAACCAGCACTTGAGAATTTATATACAGTATTTGAAACTACACGTGAAGCACTAACAGGTGGCGTAGCCATTATAACAGGCGAAGGTGGCCCAGAAGTAATGCCGGGTGGCGAAGAGCCTACAGATATTGAAGGCGAACCAGAGATGGAACCAACGGACGATATGGACGGTGACATAGATGCTGAAGCTCCAGTAGACGATGAATTTGGTGCAAGTGCTCCTGCTACAGGCGGAGAAGAAACGGCTGATAGAGCAAAACGCGAATCAGTTGAACGATCACGTAGACTAGGCAACATTTTAAGCGGAGACGCTTCAAAAAAAAAGTCTTAGAGACAAATTTTAAAACAGAATTAATCTCAATTTTTAGGAATATGATAGGCGGTGCTGATAATAAAGATCAGCCTGCCTATCTTTCTTTCGACGCTATCAATAAAATTATGACTAACCTTGATCAAACACATTTTGATTATAATGGATTCAAAGCTGTTTACGATGCCAATCCAGAAATACAAAACTATGTCAAAAACTTTGATGATAAAGGTATTACATTAAACACTAATGTTGAAGCACCTTCCGATGCTCAAATTCCCCAAGCTGACTCCAATGCTGATGTAGTAGGCGATATGGCAAAACGTGCCACTGCTAACGCCCAGTAATTACTTGACTTCGTTAAAAAAGTAGTATATACTACTGTTATGAATGAATTAAAGACCTATCCTAATCTCATATGGAAATATAATTACGAACCAGGATTTGATGTTAAAGCCTTTGAAGCCCATATTTTTAAATATGGTACTCGTACCGGAGTTTCAGAAGCAGATGGAGGTATTACTACAGCTGGTGGTAAAGGCGATCCACATAAATGGGAATCGCTGTCACCTTTCTTAGATTGGCTTCAACCTAAAATAGAAACTTGTTTAAAAGAATGGGCTGTTTGGTATAACTTTACTTTTATATCAATGAGTTGGGCAAATGAACATAAACCAGGAGGCTGGACTAAACCACATGAGCATGGTAGTACTTCTGTTGTTGTAGCATGTTATGTTAAACAACCTACAAATGGTGGCAATTTTTTAGCTGAATCATTATTAAGAGAAAGATGGACAGCATATTCTAGACTATCTAGCGAAAGTAAGTTAATGAATGATGCTATTCATCCTCCAACAATACACGACTACTGGCAAGAAATTCCTGTACAAACTAACGATGTATTATTATTTCCAGGATGGCTTAATCATAAAACACAACCTAATACTAGTGCAGAGTATACAGATGATGGTAATAATAGAATAGTTTTTACATTAAACTATATAGCAGGAGTTAATGATGAGTATTCCTAAAGGAATTGAAAAATTAATAGAGAATTCACCATTGAGTGATAAATTTAGTAGGTCTATGGATCAATTTATTATAGAAACACATTGTCCTTTTATCGAAGAACTTGAAGTGTTATTTAATAACAAAGGGCCTGATGACAGCGAAGGCAAATTTACTATTAACGGCTATCAATTTGATGTAACAGCCGAAATAACAGAACAATCTCGCAAATGGGGTAATCAATGGGACGTATCAGATAAAGTAATAGGACTTGCTAAGTGGGTTGAAGCTAAATGTCGTGGGCAAATGATTCCTATTAAAAACTTAAAAATTAATATGTCTTGGTGTATTGATTATAATGAAGGCGGGTACCAAGGCTTACATAGTCATGGTGATCAGGCAATCACATGTATATTTCACCTTGATGATCAACCCGATCTTGATGGAAAAGAAAAAGATAAAGCAAGTTATGGTATGCTTTATACAATTATGCCTGAACCTAACGGATCTCAAATTGTTAGAAATTATGTATCGAAACGTGGCCAATGTATTATAATAGACGGCAAAGTATTCCATGGAGTTTATCCTGTAAAAGGATCAAGACGAACAGTTGTTATTGACTTTGATTTTGAATATTTGGCTCCGGATGAAAAAATATGACCGATAACTTTTATAGTGCTAACAATCAATTTATTATTGAAACAGAATATCCATTATGGGAAAGCTACAAAGATGTTTTTACAACTCGGTTTACACAACGGTCACCTTATCCAGATCGTACACAATTTACTATTGATGCAAAAGAAATATCAAGCACATTAATTAAATGGCTAGAAGAAAAAATTAAAAAATATATGCCTATTACTAATCTTAGAGTAGACCAATCTTGGGCTATTGAATATGGACATGGTGGATACCAATCAATACATAATCATACACAGAAACCTCAATTACTTAATATGATAATGTACTTTGATAATCCACGAGATAAAATACAACCAACTGATGGAGCTCTGTTTACACTAATGTCACATCCTGACGGAACACAAGTTGTATCGCACTTTCATTCTTATCCAGGCAAAACTGTTATTATGGATGGTAGAGTATACCATGGCACGTACCCAGGCAATCAACCACGAAGATGTTTTGTAATTAACTTTGCCTTTGATTATTTAAAACCAACGGAGAAAACATTTGATATCAAACAAATTTAACTATACTACTATTGATAAAAAATCTGTAGACGGTAAACGATTATATGATTGTCCAGATGGTAATTCTGTAGCAAGTGTTACAACAATTTTAGATAAGACTAAAGATAAAACCCAACTTATTGCTTGGCGTAAACGGGTAGGAGAAGTTAAAGCTCAAGAAATTGTTAATGAAGCCGCTAGTGTAGGTACTCGTATGCATAAGTTTTTAGAGGACTATGTTGAAACAGATGAATGGCCTAAGGCCGGCTCTAATCCGTATAGCCTACAAGCAAATAAGATGGCTAGCGTGATTAAAGAACAAGCTCTTTCAAACGTAGACGAAATATGGGGTAGTGAAGTACAGTTATACCACCCTAAGATATATGCAGGAACTACAGACCTTGTAGGCGTCTTTAAAGGTCAAGAATGCATCATGGACTTCAAGCAATCAAATGGGCCTAAAAAAGAAGAATGGGTTGATGACTATAAAATGCAGTTAGTAGCCTATGCTCTAGCACATAATGAAATTTACGGTACTAATATTAGCGAAGGCCACGTTTTTGTATGCTGTAGAGACCTTACATACCAGCAATTTGACATTTTTCCTGACACCTTTAAGTCATGGGAGAATAAATGGTGGGATAGGGTGTACCAGTACTATGACCGTTTCGCATAAATATATAAAACAAGGAGTTGAAACGTGGCAATAGTCCAGATCAGTCGTATACAAATTAGAAGAGGTCAAAAGAACGTAGGCTCTGGGATTCCGCAATTAGCAGGTGGAGAACTAGGTTGGGCCGTAGATACTCGTGAACTTTACATAGGTAATGGCTCAGTATCTGAAGGATCTCCGTCAGTTGGTAATAGTAAAATATTAACACAACATGACAATCTTTTTACATTTGCTGATCAGTATCAGTATCAAAAACCAACTGCAACTATGCAGACAGGAGAAACACCAACACTTCCTGTTACTAGAACATTACAAGACAGATTAGATGAAGCTGTTAGTGTTAAGAGTTTTGGTGCGTTAGGTGACGCAACAGATCAAACAGTAAAATTACAACAGGCAATTGATCAATTATATATTAATACTGCTACTAAAGGTAGTACAGCAAGTAGAGTTGCGTTAACAATTCCAGCAGGTGATTATACAATTTCAGCTTCGCTAAAAGTACCTCCACATGCAACTATAGTAGGTGCTGGTAGCGATAAAGTTATTATTACACAAACAGTAGATCAACCTATATTCGAAACTGTAAATAGTGGCAGTACTCCGGGATCACCGGCATTAGATGCTACAAGTACAACATTAAACCAAGCAAGACACGTTACAATTAAGGGCATGACTATAAAGACTACAAGTAATAATGTTGGCTTAAAAATACAAAGTTGTAGAGAAAGTACGTTTGAAGATATTATTATTAATGGTCCTTGGACTAGTGGAACAGGACATCTTGTTAACCAAGTTGGTATTTACATGGGAGCATTAAGTACTTCTGTTAATTCAATTAGAAATACTTTTAAAAATATCTCTATCAAAGGCTTTGCTAGAGGTATTGAATCTAAATATGATATTGAAAATAACTTATGGGACAAATGTGTTTTTGAAACATTAGGATATGGTATTGTGTTTGGTGACGGTACTGTTATTAATGCCGCAGGTATGCTAACAGGTCCAATTAATAACAATATTAGTAATTGTAAATTCCAAGACATTGATAAACAAGGTATTTGGATTCATATAGGTAATAATAATAGAAGCACACATAACACTTTTATTGGTGTAGGAAATAATGGCGGTACAGAAGGAAATGCTTCACATTCAATTATTAAATATTCCTTTGGTACAGCATATACTAATATTTCAACAAATGATTACTTTGACAGAACTAGACGTTTAACATATGACCAATCATTAATTTCTGGATTTCCTTATGTACCAGAAGTTGAAGGGCCTGCTATTTACGATATGGAATACTCATATAATATTCCAGTTGTTCAATATAACTCATACACTAGAGTATTAAGAGCACCAGCCGAAGCTGATCGAACAATCTATATTGATTACATATATAGATCTTCAGCCGTAAATGCTGTAAGACAAGGCACTTTGGAAATTTTAATTAACCGTTCAACTGGAACAGCAACACTAACAGATGATCATAGTTACTTGGGTGGTTCAACTTTTGAAAATAACATAGAATTTAGAGCAAGTCTTACTGATGAAAATGGCGACACAATAGTTGACACAACCATAGTAGAGATGTTAAACTCTACTACAGCTGATACAGGTAACATAATATTTAAGGTAAAGTATAAGTCATAGTTAATGCTAGACGAATTATTCGAGATTAAATTAAAGCGTTGGAACGATTTTCGTTCTAAACTAGAAAAGAGTATTAAACCCTTCGAAGACGTTATTGATTATTATAATACCAAAAAGAGGTGTAAATTAAGTACAGATCCATGGAATCAAGCTATTTGGCCTACTCCATGGGAGTTATTAGATCATAATAAGTATTGTGATTTTATGTTAACCTTAGGAACCTGTTACACTCTACAGTTAACCGACAGGTTTAAAGATTCCAAGTTTGAGATACATATCAGTATAGACAAGGTAAATGAAGAATTATTATACCCTTTGCACATTGAGGCTAAAGTTTTGTGCTATAATTATGATGGAGTTATTCAAAAAAATGAATTGCCCACAACAATTATACCACAACGAATTTACAAGATGCCACGGTTACAATAAATACAATATCATTTACTAAATTAACAAGAACTAAAGCAAAGGAAAATTAAAGCACATGTCAAACGGCGTAGGAATAAAGATTCAAAAACGAGATGGAAAATTAGTACCACTTAATGTAAATAAAATACACTTCGTAGTCGAAGAGGCATGTGAAGGACTAGCAAATGTAAGTGCATCACAAATTGAAATGAATGCAAATATTCAATTTTATGATGGAATGTCAACAAACGAAATACAAGAAATTTTAATTAGGTCAGCAAATGATTTAATTACTTTAGATATTCCTAATTATCAATTTGCCGCGGCAAGATTATTACTTTATCCAATATACAAAGAAGCGTTTGGTCATTTCAAACCAATTACTTTACAAGAAATGATTGATAAAAATATTAAACGTGGAGTATATGATAAAGCTATTTTAGAAAAGTATTCTTCTGACGAGATTAAAACTCTTGACAAATTTATTAAACATCAGAGAGACGAAAATTTTACCTATGCAGGTCTAAGACAAATTGTAGACAAATACCTTTGTCAAGATCGAAGCACTGGAGAAATTTTTGAGTCTCCACAATTTATGTATATGATGATAGCGGCAACATTATTTGCTGAGTATCCAGAAAGAAATCGTTTAGCTTATGTAAGGAGATATTATGATGCGACCTCACTTTTTAAAATCAATATCCCAACGCCAGTCATGGCCGGGGTGCGTACCCCTGTTAGGCAATTTGCTTCGTGTGTTCTTGTTGATAGTGACGATACCCTTGATAGTATTTTTGCTAGTGATATGTCGATTGGTAGATATACTGCCCAAAGGGCCGGCATCGGAATCAATGCGGGTAGAGTAAGAGCTATTAATTCTAAAATTAGAGGTGGTGAAGTTGCTCACACAGGTGTGATTCCGTTTCTTAAGAAGTTCGAAGCAACTGTAAGATGCTGTACTCAAAACGGAGTACGTGGTGGTAGTGCAACAACGCACTTCCCTTTATGGCATTTAGAAATTGAAGATATTCTTGTATTAAAAAATAACAAGGGTACTGAAGATAATCGTGTCCGTAAATTAGATTATTCAATTCAAATGAATAAATTGATGTACGAACGATTATTAAAAAATGAAGATATTACTCTATTCTCACCACATGATGTGCCAGATTTATATGAAGCATTTTTTACTGACCAAGATTTATTCCAAGAACTTTATGAAAAGTATGAACGTAAAACTTCACTTAGAAAAAAGAAAATTCCTGCAATGGATCTTTTTTCATCTGTAATCAAAGAAAGAGCAGAAACTGGCCGCATTTATATAATGAATGTTGACCATTGTAATACGCATAGTTCTTTTACTGATACTGTTTATATGAGTAACTTATGTCAAGAAATTACACTACCAACTAAACCGTTACAACACATTGACGACGAAGAGGGTGAGATTGCATTATGTATTCTTTCTGCTATTAATGTTGGTAAAATTAATCAACTAGAAGAATTAGAAAACCTATGTGAACTAGCAGTTAGATCATTAGATGAAATTATAGATTACCAACGGTATCCTGTAAAAGCGGCTAAAATAAGCACAAAAGCACGTAGATCTTTAGGTATTGGATATATTGGTTTAGCACACTATCTAGCAAAGAATCAAGTTAAGTATAATGACAAAAAAGCATTAACAAAAGTACACGAACTAACAGAAGCATTTCAATACTATCTATTAGTAGCTTCTAACAACCTTGCTGTTGAAAAAGGAAAATGTGAGTACTTCAATCGTACTAAATATTCACAAGGACTATTGCCCATTGATCATTATAAGAAAGATTTAGACGCAGTATGCAATATAACATTAAAATATGATTGGGATACTTTACGCAAAGATATTAGAAAACACGGCCTACGGCACTCAACGTTGTCTGCACAAATGCCATCAGAGAGCAGTAGCATTGTGTCAAATGCCACAAACGGAATCGAACCGCCTAGAGGATACTTGTCTGTTAAGAAATCAAAAAAAGGGCCTCTTAAGCAAATTGTTCCACAATATCAAACTTTAAAAAATTACTATACCCTACTATGGGATATGCCTGATAACGAAGGCTATATTAATATTGTTGCTGTAATGCAAAAATTCTTCGACCAAGCTATTAGTGGTAACTGGAGTTACAATCCTACACACTTTGAAAACAACGAAGTACCAATGAGTACTATGATTCAAGATATGCTAATGACATACAAGCTAGGTTGGAAAACATCTTATTATCAAAACACATACGACTTCAAGGTTGATGCAACTGAAACTCCAATAGAAGTCGCTTCCGAAAGCACGCCTAATTCATTTCAACCCCAACTCGACATTACAAAACAATCCGAAGAAGACTGTGAGAGTTGCGTAATATAAATTAACTGGATTATAAAATGACTTCTAAAACTGTATTCAATAAAGAAAAAGTCGATTTCACTAAACAGCCAATGTTCTTTGGTGAAGCACAAAATGTACAACGGTACGATGTATTTAAATTCCCTGAGTTTGATAAACTTAATCAAACTATGCTTGGATACTTTTGGCGGCCAGAAGAAGTAAGTCTACAAAAAGATCGTTCAGACTTCCAACACTTTAGACCAGAACAAAAGCATATCTTTACTAGTAACTTAAAGTATCAAACTTTATTAGATAGTGTACAAGGTAGAGGACCAGCACTAGCTTTCTTGCCTTATGTTTCCTTACCAGAATTAGAAGGGTGCATTATTACTTGGGACTTTTTTGAATCTATTCACAGTAGAGCATACACACATATTATGAAGAATGTATATGCTAATCCGTCGGAAGTATTAGATACAATCCTAGACGATAAAGAAATTATTAAAAGAGCAGAAAGTGTTACAAAAAACTATGATGAGTTTACACTTGCTGTTGATAATCTTATGCATCATAAAAAAGGTACAATGCGTGAAGTTAAAAAGAAACTATTTCTTGCAATGGTGAATGTTAATATCTTAGAAGGACTACGTTTTTATGTATCGTTTGCATGTACGTTTGCATTTGGTGAATTAAAAATGATGGAAGGCTCAGCTAAGATTATTTCCTTAATTGCTAGAGACGAAGCAACACATTTAAATCTAACAAACCATATTCTTAAAAATTGGATGAAGGGTGATGACGATCCTGAAATGAAAAAAATTGTTAAAGAATGTGAAGACGAAGTTTATGATATGTGGCGTGCCTGTGTTGAGGAAGAAAAAGCGTGGACTAACTATCTATTTAAAGATGGATCAATTATTGGATTAAATGAAAACTTATTACATGCTTACGTTGAATACATTGCTAACAGAAGATTAAAAGCGTTAGGTTATAAAACGCTTTATGACCGCCCACTGAATACAAACCCATTACCCTGGACACAACATTGGTTAAGTAGTTCAGGACTTCAAGTAGCTCCCCAAGAGACAGAAGTAGAATCGTACATCATAGGTGGTATAAAACACGACGTAGATGAAGCAACGCAAAATAAATTAAAGGGATTCAAATTGTAGTTAAACAATAATAAGAGAGGTGACTATGTTAGATTGGATATTAGGATATTGGTATTGTGAACAATATGATTTTGTTGATAGAAAATGTAAGAAATGGGTAGAGAAAAATTAGATGAGTGGTTGTATTAATGGATAATTTTTATTTGTTTTTATTAGTATTTGCTTTGAGTAATGGCTTTACAATGTCAAGGCATTACTGCTCCTATTTAAGAAACTTACGAGAAAAAATTATTGAAAAGATAACCTATGGTTGGTGGATTGCCATACATACTGTTGTAGATATAGGAAGTATTATTGGTATGTTGATTTGGTATAACAATGATAAACACTTTTGGGTTGTTGTAGCAGGTCTTGTTTTTATGATTTTATGGTACATACCATTGTATTTAAAGTATTTAAAAAAAAGAAAAAATGATAACAATATTAGCAAACGCACATAAAAGATTTAATGAATTAACACAAAAAAACAGAAAAGTCTTTGTTAGACTATCTGTTAAAGGTGGTGGATGTGCTGGTTTTAATTCTAATTTGTAGAAAAATGAAAATAGAAACAAAAAAAAAATTAACAAAAGAATGGTTTATAAAATTACAAAACATTATTTGTAATAATGTTGAACAGTTAGAAAGGGAATATGGCTCTAATATAAAATTCAAAAGAAATAAATGGAAATACGGAGAATTTAGAACCATAAAGGGTGAAGTAGTTGAAAAAGGCGGCGTTGCTTTTTCAAACGTTATAGGCAAATTTCCTAAAGAATTTGCAAAAACAATTCCGGGAACAAAAAACAATACTTATTTTTGGTCTTCAGGTGTCTCGGTAGTATTTCATCCAAAAAATCCTAAAGTTCCAGCGATGCATTTCAACACTAGATTTATTTGTACTCAAAAAAAATGGTTTGGAGGTGGTATGGACGTAACACCCTGCCTTGTAGATGTTAAAGAAAAAAAATATTTTCACAATAAATTAAAAAAAATGTGTAATCTTCACAATAAAAAATATTATTCAAAGTATAAAAAATGGTGTGATGAATATTTTTATCTACCACACAGAAAAGAGCTTCGTGGTATAGGTGGGATCTTTTTTGACTATAAAATGGACAATTGGGAAAAAGATTTTTTATTTATTAAGGATGTAGGTATTACTTTTGCTGATTTAGTTGAGAAAATTATGAGAAAAAAAATGTATTTAAAGTGGACAAAAAAGGAAAAAGAAATTCAATTATTAAAACGAGGTAGATATGTTGAATTTAACTTGTTGTATGATCGGGGTACAAAATTTGGGTTAAACAGTAATGGTAATCCGGAATCTATATTAATGTCTATGCCACCAACAGCACAATGGAAATAATGTTTGGAAAAAATATACGGAGAAAGAAGAACATGTCAGAAAAGAAATTGCAGAGTGTAATATATAGTAAGCCTAACTGTCCTTACTGTACTAAAGCTAAAGACTTACTTAATAATTCTAGAATTGATTATACCGAAATAACAATTGGTAAAGATATAACTGTTGAACGACTATTTGAAGAATTTGATTTAAATGGCATGCCTAGGCCAAAATCTGCACCACAAATTATTTTACACGGTAAGTATGTAGGCGGGTATAAAGAACTCGAACAATATTATCAAGATCACGACATGTGGCGTGATAACTAACAATAGGGGTTAAATGTGCTAATTGAAACAAATTATAAAGTAAATGATGTAGTTACTATAAAACTAAAATCCGGCGAAGAACTAGTTGGTAAGTTAGAAGAAGAAAACGAAAGCATGGTTAAAGTTAGTACACCTTTAACAATAGTTGCTACTGAAAAAGGTATTGGATTACAACAATTCTTGTTTACTGCTGAAGTTGGTAAATCCTATACTATTAGACACGACTCAATTACATTAATTACAATTACAAGAGAAGATTTTGCTGATGCATACCGTCAACAAACATCATCATTAGTAGTACCAGAAAAGCCGTCACTTATCGTTTAAATAAATACTAGTATGGCAGATATACACAGAGATACAGATCCTCGTGTTTGTGGGGCGACAACAACTGTAGCTGGCAATACTGATGTCTATGCTAATAATTTGCTAGTATCAGTTGACGCCGATCCTAATTCACATGGCGACGGTGCCTTGATAGCTCATTCAAATGAAGTATATGCTGATAACATTCTTACAGTAAATCATACACCAGATACAGCAAATGCAGATTCTCTTTGTCCTGTTCCACCACATTGTGGCCCAGATACAGACGGGGGATCTCCAGACGTATGCACAGGTGATCCAACTAGTGATCCTGTAGTAGTTCTTCCGCCACCTGTAATAGTAAAAATCGAAGCACGACAGGCAATAATAATGCGAGAACCGTTTAATATAGGAAATTTTCCGCCTATAATGCCAACAGATCCAGTAGAAGTTAGACACATACAACCAAGTCCAATTACTATTCGGGAACAACAAACAATAAAACATGTTCCAACGCCTGTAATGACAGCTGATGATATAATTGAAGTAGAGCCCATTGCTCAAGAAAATGCACCAGCTCAAACACATGAAGACTTATGTCATCCATTTGATGGACTTTTAGATCAATATCTGATAGAAGCTAAAAAAGGCTTATGGTTAGAAAAAGGTATAGTATATGATTCTCCAAAAACAAGTAAAAATAAAACTGGTCTAAGAGAACTTCCATACTTTGGTGCTGTTAGTAATAAGCATCGCTATCAAAAACCTGATGGAACTGCTGACATGGAGGGCGAATTTCAAAATCAAAAGATTTTAGGAATATGGAAAGAGATTGGATATGTAAATGCAAATGTCTGGTATACTGATCAAACTCCTTGGTGTATGGGCTTCCTTAATTTTGTTTTAAAGAAGGCAGGTTATCGATATTTACAAAGTGCTACTGCAAAACATTTAATAACAAAACAAGCAAAATATGAGTCAACAGAAATTACAGACTTTAAAGAAGCAAAGAGCGGAGACATGTGCTATTGGGCATCTTCACACGTAAATTTTGTTTATAGCAATGACTCAGATGCTCAATCTATGTCCTTTGTTGGAGGGAATCAAAATGCTAATGCTCTTACTACATTGGTAGAAAATAATCCAGCAGGCGGAACAGTTAGCCATAATTGGGCAGGAACGGCACCAAGTCCTTATAACCCTAAAGGGAAGAAAGGTGGTAAAGGTGCATATAACTATGGTAGAGGTACACCACATGATACCATGCTACTTAAAATTTTTAGACCAAAAAAGATATCTTAGCCATTTTAACTACTTTAAAGCCACATTTTATAATAGAACCTGCATTTAAACATACATAATAGTACATATCGATATAAATTTTTAACTAAGGAGAAGGATATATGTCAAAGCATGAAGAAATCGTAGAGCAATACGAAGCGTATTTAAAAGAACACGCATCATTCGAAGAAAAGAATGTAAAAGCCTCAGCGGCAAGAGCCCGCAAGGCATTAGGTAATCTTGGCAAATTAGCTAAGGGTCGAAGAGCAGAAATTCAAGAAAGAAAGAATTCACTATAGACTAATAAATAATAACTATACACAAGCATAGTACAGTATTGAATTGTACTATGTTTGTATAGTAACAATAAACAATAAAGGAAACAAAGAAACAATATGAGTACAATGAACGGAAAAGTAAAATGGTTTAATGACGTAAAAGGTTACGGATTCATTACACCGGAAGATGGAAGTAAAGATATTTTCGTACACACATCGGCAGTAAGAGATGCAGGTATGAACAATTTAGTTGAAGGTCAAGCATTAACGTTTGACATACAAGAAGGCGCAAAAGGCCCAGCGGCAGTTAATTTACAGTCTAATTAAATCATCTAAAAATTACTAGAAACTGATAAATATTATCAGTAATTATTACTGACGAGGGAAAGTTCCTCGTGTCACGAGGAATTATAAAAAATATGAGTAAAATCACAGGAACCCTAAAATGGTTTGATGCTAAGAAGGGGTACGGTTTCATTACACCAGATGATGGCGGCAAAGACGTTTTCATTCACATCTCTGCATTCGAACAAGCTCACATTACAAACATCCGCGACAAGATGATGCTAGAATATGAACTAGTTGATAATCGTGGACGTGAGATTGCTGGGAATGTATCACAGCCTGATAGTTTTAATAGATAATAATTAAATTAACCAATGCTTCTAAATGGTATAGGAGTGCCTTCTGAATCAACTATCAATTCATCGTTAGCTGTTCCACAAAGTTTCTTCTTACCATTAGAACTTACAAACATTGTAGGTTTAACTTCATATGGAGTTACATTACCTTCTGCGTCTGTAACATTATAATATTTTTTATTGTTAACTGATTTAGTACCTCTTGTACTTTTATACCCTGCCATTGTTCCTCATTTTAATATCTGATACTTTCATTTATTGCCCCCTTCTTTAACCGAATCGGTTTAAGTCCTGTTTCTCTGTTTAGAAATTTATAATCAATTTTTACTACATTAAAATCTTGTTTAATCTTCTCTGCTATTTTGTAAGGATCGAAATCAGCACACGAATATACGTCTAGTTGCATTAAAGCTGGTGACGGTTCATCCCATACATGCATAGCAATATGTGAAGTTTCTATAACAGCAATTCCTGTTATTCCTCTGTTACCAGGTTCATTACAATATGCAACATATGGTCCCATCATAATTCGCATATTAATAGATATTATAAAGTCTTTCAACCATTGTGTAAGGACAGTTACGTCATTCGGAGGGTTACTGACTTCTGCTCGAATAATTAAATGTTTGTGGATTAATAGATTATTCTCCATAAATCCTAAATGTAGTCATAATGACCTTTCTAATCATATAGTTATCCGCATTGCATAAATAGTGGTGGAAATAGATGTACAACTTGGAGAATATTATGGATATAATAGCAGTACCAAGCCAACAGGAGGCTCAAAATGAAGAGCCTGCGAGTATGGTGTAAAGGAAAATTGAACAAAGTGAAACCTTTAGTTCCCTGGATGTTTAAGGCTTATATACTTTGGAGTATAATAGCTGATGTTACTCTTCTGGCAGGAATTATATATCTTGCAATCTACGGCGTACCAATTTTAAACTAAAAAGAGCCAAACAAAGTTTGACCCAATCTTAGTAATTTATATTTCTGCACAAGCATAGCAGTTGATTTCTAAGCCAACTGATACTTCTGCGATTTGTGGTTTATTCCATTTCATCGCTATCTCCAAAATTGATTGTTAATATAATGTGCTAGTACAAATTAAATGTACTAATAATATTTAACATCTTAACAAAACTCTTTGAATATACCGGTTATTGACCTTACTATTAATATGTGTTATAAATAACATTGTAACGTTGAAGCAATGCAAACGCTTTTCAAGACGCGGGTTCGACTCCCGCCACCTCCACCAAATTTGGAGCATCCGCGGAGTATATATTTTCCGCAAAGTATACAGTCCGGGGGTGAACTGGGATCGATTGGAAGTTAATAGTATCTGTGGAGTTGCCCGTAAGACACGACGGCCTCAACCTAGCGGTTGTTGGACTTAGTTCAAAAACTATAATTGCTGACTTTAAAGCAAACGGTAACGTAACCTTCGTTAATTTCGGAGCGAAATTACCAACAAATGAAGAATTTGCCCTAGCGGCATAATTTTTCGGGGTTTTGGCAACTTGGACCTGGCAACAGAATCAAGTTGCACTTTTTTTAAAAAAAATGCTTGACACAACTTCTTTGTTGTTGTATAATTGTATTCTAACGTACTTTAATAATATCAAGCGAGGATATAATGGATACTAACAAAGGTAAGCAGTATAGAATCTTAAACGAAATACTATTCCAATATCTACCAGATTTTTTTCCAACTAAGGCTAATAAAAAAAATGCCTTAGCCTATCCTAATGCATATAATGTAGAACACTTAGTAGAACTTGCAATGGCAAATATAGGTGGATATAAATGGGTTGATGCAATTGGATATGACTTTGATGATGAGGATAAGTCAGATGCTAAAACTTGTACACTACGTAAACATGATGCACAATTTACTCTTAATAAAATAGAACACAAGATTGGAAGTTTAAGAATTGTAGTCTACAATGAGATAACTGATAGCCTAGATTATTTTTATGTTACTAAAGTTGGTAGAGAAAATCGACTTGAAAAAGGATACCTAGCAAAAGATAGATTACAAGAACGTATGCGTTCAAGATATAATATAGGACGTGATGACTATTGCAGTTTTGAAAATTTTAGATGTGATAGCTTTAAAGAACTAGCAACTATGACAGACAAGAAAATGGAAAAGAAAAATCCAAAACTGAAATACTTACTATCAAAATCAGCCATGTTTGCAACACATTTCGATGAGCAACTCGTATAGGGGCATCATCTGGGAGTGATCGAGTGTCGCACGTTTGATTAGGTGGTTCGATTCCATCATGCTCCACCAAGTAACATAAAGGAACTTCATGCTACACAATTTACCGATTGGTGTGATTACAGAACAAGGTCGTCGTAATCCTACACAACGAATATTTGATATTCTAGAACAACATGCTATCGATAGTCCTGGCCTTAAGGGGCGTTTTAAATTAGCTTGTGCTATTGTTTATAAGAAAACTATTATTACTGTTGGAACAAACAGTTATAAGACACACCCTATTATGGAGGAATATGGTAACAATAAAGAATCGATATTCCTCCATGCTGAGATAGATGCATTTAATAAAGCATTAAAATTACTATCAAAAGAACAACTTGCAAAGTGCGACTTATATATTCTGAGAGTAAAGCGAGACAAAAAGAATAAGTGGGTTAGAGGCCTAGCTAAACCCTGTAAAGGTTGTATGAAAGCTATAGCACAACATAACATTCGTAATATCTTCTTTACACAGGATAATGATGCAAAACGAAAATGGTGACATATAGCTATAAATAACTGAGTAGTTTATAAAACGAAAGGTTAACTTAGCATGTACGAATATAAGTGTAAAATATTAAGAATCATCGACGGTGATACTGTCGACGTTGATATTGATTTAGGATTTGGAATATGGATGCATAAAGAACGAGTTCGAATGATGGGCATTGACACACCTGAATCACGAACACGTGACAAAGTTGAAAAGAAATTTGGATTAGCATCTAAGAAGCGATTAAAAGATATGCTTCCAGTTGGATCAGCACAGATATTAAAAACCCAAATAGCAAGAGATGGCGAAGATGCTAAAGGAAAGTTTGGCCGTATTTTAGGAGATTTTATAGTCCATTATACGCCGGAAGATAGGCAAACTAAAGCGTCCGAAATTATGATTTTAGAAGGCTATGCAGTTGCATATCATGGCCAGAATAAAGAGGACGTTGAACAAGAACATTTAAATAATAGAACACGATTAATAAAAGAAAAAAAAGTAGTATTGTAAATATGTATAGACCGTTGCCGGATGGCCTAACAATTAGTTCTTCAGATGTACAAGGCTTAGGCTTATTCGCAACAAAAGACTTTGAGGCAAATACAGTTCTCGGTATTGTACACATAGCTAATAAAAATTTCCCGCATGGGTATATTAGAACAGCATTAGGGGCATTTTATAATCACTCTGAAACTCCTAACTGTAAAACACTTAAAGGATATTGGCATCAACTGCCTGTTAGATATCTTGTAACCATTAAGCCAATAAAGGCACAACCTGGGTTACTTCGGGAATTAACAGCAAAATATAGCTTGTATACCGATTTTGACAGTTAGTGCTTTATATTAGCATATAAATTTTACTAAAAAACCAATTAAATACAATCGTCTAGATAGAATAAAGGACATTAACATGAAACTATGTCTTAAAAAACTATGCGTAGGTTTTTTGTTTATTGCTACATTGTTAGTTAGCAACGTGTATGCCGCAGAGTTATATACACAAGAACAAGAGCCAGAACTATATTGTTTAGCAGAAAACATTTATTGGGAGTCACACCCGGATAACCTTGCCGGTAGAGCGGCAGTTGCCGACGTGGTACTTAATAGAGTAGCTGATACTAGGTTTCCCAATACAATCTGTGAAGTTGTTAGACAAGGTCTAACACAAGAAAGTTGGAGGACTAAAGGTAAAGAAGTTTCGGACGTAGAACGGATATATAATCCTGTTCGTAATATGTGCCAGTTCAGTTGGTGGTGTGATGGCAAACCAGATATCATTCTTAACGAGGATGGTAAAGACTGGCGTAACATTCAAGAACTTGCATACAAAATCTTTACCAAAGGTTATCTACGAGGTATAAGCGATAATGCAACACATTATCACGCACCATACGTTCATCCTGAATGGAATAAACGTTTTGAGAAAAAAGGCCGAATAGGATTGCATCTTTTCTATCGCCAAAATTAATATATGCGAAGACCAAATAAGACTGTAATAGCATTTTTTATATTCATTCACTTAGGAGCACTTTTAGCCTTTATCCCTAGTACTTTCTGTTGGAGTGCAGTAGCCTTAATGATCTTTATGCATTGGCTAACAGCTTCAGTTGGAATATGTTTAGGGTTTCATAGATACTTAACACACCGAGCAGTAATACTTCCAAAATGGTTAGATTATATTATTATAACTATTGGAACATTGGCTTGTCAAAATGGTCCAATTAATTGGGTAGCTCATCATAGAATGCATCATAGAGGATCAGATACTTTAATGGATCCACATAATGCTAGTGAAGGCTTTTGGTGGTCACACATAGGGTGGATGTGCTATACTCAACATAAATTTGATCATCCTGCGAGAATAACTAAATTTGCTAGAGACATAAGTGGTAACCGTTATTATCAATTTTTAGAAAAACAATTTATATCATTACAAATTGGATTAGCAATTCTGTTTTATCTACTTGGTGGAGTATCTTGGGTAGTATGGGGAATATTTGTTCGCTTAGTATTAGTTTACCATTCTACTTGGTTTGTTAATAGTGCTTGTCATAAATGGGGATATAGAAACTTTGAAATAAAAGGTGATTTATCCACATGTTGTTGGTGGAGTGCAATATTAAGTTATGGCGAAGGTTGGCATAATAATCATCATGCAGATTCAAAACGTGCTAATAACAGAGTTAAAGCATTTGAAATTGATCCTACCTTTATTGTTATTAAAATACTTGAAAAATTTGGTTGTTTGAAATTGGCGAAACGAAGGTTGACTTCTATCTAAGTATAGTGTATTATACTTACATGATGAAAGTTATGACAACCATACCAATATCAAATATTTTGGTAAACCTTTTTTTATTTTATGCTTGACCTTTGGAAAAATGTTTGTTATAATGTTTACATAATGAAAACTACCTTATGGAGGCTAAAATGAAAGGCAATCTAAAAACAGCATTAATGTGTGGTGCATTAGCATTAACCATTTCTGCCTGTAGTACAGTAACACACGTTGTAGAACGTGAAAACGATGTTGTACCAAATTGGTACATGAACTGTAAAGACACCGGATCAGAAGGTTATTTTTGGTGGAGTAAAGATTACTACTATGCTTGTGGTGGATCAGTAAGTGGCTTTAAAGAAGCGGCTTATGATAAAGCTACACAAATAGCAAAAACCAAAATTGCTGATCGAATTAACGGTGAAGTTAACAAGCGAACTACTATTGAGTATAACGATGCTGGTAGTGAGGAATCACTAACAAGTTCAACTCAAAGTCAGATGCTTATCGTTAACAAAATTACCGATACCGCAGTAAGACACTACTCTCAAAACGACGGCTACTTATATAAAAGAAATGGTGTATATCATTATTTTGTAATGGTTAAAGTTGAGAAGAGTATTATTGATTCGTTGGTAACTGAAGCTAAGGCTAAGAGTACCAAAATAGATACTAATAGTATTAACAAGTCAGCTAAAAGCATAGACTAATGTTAGACTCTTATCTATTTCATAATATAATTCTAACTTTAATTGGAGTTTATAATGGACAACCCATTTTATAAATTACTACTCATCAGTACGGTATGTATTTTAGTAAATGCGTGTAGCTCTACTAAAAAACTTACACTAGAAGAAGCTGGTCACCAATATTGTGAAAACGATAAAGTTATAGTTGAAAAGAACGGCAAGTTGGATTCAGTGCAAGTAACTAAATGTACTGATAATGCAGTTAAAAAACTTCTACCACCTAAAATGGGTGTAGGAAAACAATGTCGATCGTTTATATATACTTCACAATTGGGTGGACGAAGTGTTGATCGGATAGGATACGCCTGTTTAATGAAAGGAAAAGACTATGAAACTTCGCGATGGTATATTGTGCAGTCTCCTTATCATAACTAGTTTGACTGCTTGTACAAGCGGTGGTTCTAAAAGAACGTACGATACTAGTACAAGTACAGTTTCTAGTGTACAATCAACATATCAACCAGCTGATAGCTATGTAGGTCTTATAGCCAATTTTACTAAATGGCAATGGTACAGACTACCTGATGAAGATAGACAGCAACAAGAACAAGCTATCTACTTTGCCTTAGATAATATTGACAACGGTGAATCATCTAATTGGTATAATAACAACACAGGAACAACTGGTACAATAACAGTTATGTCAACATTTCCAATGGGGAGTGGATATTGTAGAACTGTACTATCTAGACTACAATACAAGGGTAAAATGCGTGATTTTAAAGAAACAGCCTGTAAAGAAACAGGACATAGAGGTTGGCGCTTCATTAAACAGTAATCTAACCATATTATTACCTTTAACCCCACAGATAAATATAGTATTGGGGAGATTGGTCTCCCTAGTAGTATAGGGAGAACAAATGTTTTTAGCAATTCTAACATTCTTGTCTGCATTAACGATTAGTGCAGTAGCAATTTACTATAGTGTCGCCGGTTTGGCGGCAATTTTTGCGGCGGCTGTCGTACCCATCATTGTCATGGGTGTATCATTAGAAGTTGGTAAACTAGTTACTGCTGTTTGGCTTCATCGTCATTGGGATCGAGCAGTTTGGTGGTTAAAAACTTATCTTGCTATTGCAGTAGTCATTTTAATGTTCATTACTTCAATGGGTATCTTTGGTTATCTTTCTAAAGCCCATATTGAACAAACAAGCATGAGTATTGAGCAAGTCGCTCAAATTGATTCCTTAGAAGAAAAAATGATACGTTCAACTGCTAAAGTTGATCGTTGGACCGCAGAGATAGATCGCTTATTAAAAGGCGACAATGTTCGTGTTGATACATTAATTGAAAAAGAACAAGAAGCTCTAACTAAAGTATATGCACATATTAATAAAGAAAAGAAACTAGCTAACGATCAAGCTAATAGTGATATTAAACTATTAACTAACGATAAAACAGATGCACAAGAACAAGCAGATAGAGAAATTAAATTACAAAACGATCGTTTAGATCAAGCAAGAGAACGTAAAGAAGCTGATATTGCCTCAGCACAAAAGAAATTTGAAGAATCTTTTGGTGGTACTGCAAAATTTGAGAAAGCAGTTGAAACAGCAACCGCAAATGAATTATCTGTAGCAAGTGCGGCACAAAGAGAAATTAAAAGTATTAATAAAAGACTTAATACTAAACTAGATTCTATCGATGAAAAAATTAATGTAATTAGATTAGCTTTAGTTGATAAATTAGCAAAAATTGATACTACTTATGGTTCATCAGTTACTGATATTGAAAATCGTATATCAAATCTACGTGGTCAAGCAAATGTTAAAACAGAAGATATTGACAAACGTCTAGCAGAACTAGAAGGCTTTATTGACAAAGAAACTGTAATAGTTGATACCATACGTGAAGAAAAAGCAGTATTTGAAAAAACATTTAGACAACTAGAAGCAGACGTTGGTCCAATTAAATATATTGCTGAATTTGTTTACGGACAAGAAGCAGATGCAAACTTACTAGAACGAGCTGTTCGTTGGGTTATTATTGTTATTATATTTGTATTCGATCCATTAGCAGTACTATTGCTAATAGCAAGTCAATACTCATTTCAATTTAGAAAAGAAAAACTTCTTCTAAGTCCAGATCCTAAGGATGATGATCCTAATGATGAAGGGCCAGATGATGAAGGTCCAGATCCAGATGACGACCCAAAGGACGATTCTAATTTCTTTCCACAGATCTCAGACCAGGATTGGATGTACGATATACCAATAACTGAGGATCCTAAAGACGAGAAAGATCACATTGAGCTTCCTAAAAATTTAAGCCATGAACCTGAACAACTAGAATTACCATTGGACGAACCAGAAGAAGAAAATTATGTAGATCCTAGACAAATGGAGTTTGACTTTTCTGAAAAACAAGACTCATTTGACGAAGATGAAGTAGCATATGATATGGAACCAACAACTGAAGAAACTGATGAGCATAACATTTCTAAAGAAGAAGTTGAAGAAGCACTAGAAAAAATTAATGAAGAAGAAACACAACTAGAATTACCATTAACTGAACCTGAGCCAGTATTTCAACCTAAGCTATCAAAATCAGAGATCAGAAAGCTAGATGCTAATGATGAAGATTGGAAGAAAGCTAAAGCACGATGGAAAGAAGACCATCCCAAAGATACAATTAAAACACAAAAGATTGCATATCTTAATGGTAAGATTGAAGACTTTCCTTGGGAAGGGGATTACCAAAGTATGAAACAAGTAAAAACAGAATCAGAAACAATGCAAGACGAGTTAGAACCAATTACTACTGAATTAGACGAAGCAATGGAAGAAGTTGATAGTGTAGATAAATGGAACGACTTTATTGACAATGCAAACAAGGCGGCGGAAGAAGAAGATCAAAAAAAAAAGTTCGAATCGACAAACTACTACACAAAAGTAAGCAACAAACAAACAAAGCAATCGACACGGGAATTACCGGAAGATACACAGAAGTAATTGAACCAAATAAACAATACATTCAAAATTCTGAACAGAACCAAGATTCTGTTTGGAACAAAATAAATTCTAATAAGTAATTACGATATGGCAAACCCAACTATTAAGCTAATTACATCACCAGATAAAGTACATTCATCCGAATTAAGTTTTCTTTTAATTAACCCTAGTGTTATTACTAAAGAACAATTTAATGAAGTAATAAAGAAAGTTAAGCGGCCAGTAAACTTATACCTTTACGAAGAATATCCTGATTCAGGATATGGCGATACAGATGTAGATTGGTTGCTCGACATTGTACACATAGTAGATTATGTTATTCTCGATATTGATAATATTAAAAATCTAGAATGGTTAGTAGGACATATTTTATCTTTTGATAAAACATACTACTTGACATCACACCCACTTAGAGCTTATAATATATTAAACAGTAATAGAGTGTTTGACATTAAGCAAATTGCTGAAGGAGTAAATTACTTTGCGAAAGAACAACAATAGATATCCACAAGGCAAAGGTTTAGAAGTCTTTGTTAAAAATGGAAACGTAGAAGGTGCTATTAGAAAACTCAAAAAGAAAATTGCAGAAGATGGCTTAATGAATGAATTAAAAGAAAGACAATTTTATACTAAGCCTAGTGAAAAACGTGCAAAAGCTAAAGCGGTCGGCAAAGCAAGATATGAAAAAATGATAAAAGCTCGTCAAGAAAATGAAGGCTGGTAAATGGAACTAAAAGCTGATCTATGGTTTCCTAGTATAATCTTTGCAGGAATAAATGAAGATATAAATTTAGACTTCTTAAAAGTAACTGCGTCTAATTTAAAAGGAGATGATAACTCTAATGAATGGTGCAGTGAAGCTATGTCTAATTTTGACGACTTAGAACTTGACAAAAAGCTAATGATGGGAGCTTTCCAATCAGAGCTTGATAAAGCTGTAGATCATGTATGCAAAAGTATAGGATTCCCAGCAGTTGCGTTAAAAGAATTTCGTCTTCATGATGACGGACCAGGAACATATAATACGCAACATAATAATCCCGGCTCACTATTAAGTGGACTATTTTTTGTTAATATACCAGAAGATAATATGGGTGACGTACAGTTTTTTAGAGATGATGAATCAAGTTACTACTTGCCTACATTAGATCTATACAATAATATTACAACAAAATTAGCAACATATAAACCTCAAGCAGGATTAATGCTAATCTTTCCAAGCTGGATTAAACATGCAACAACAATGAACAATAGCGATAAAAATCGTCTTGTAGTATCATTTAATTACGGAGTTAAACAATGAGAATTGATCAGGACATTAAACTAGACTATAGTGATGTTTTATTTAAACCAAAAAGAAGTACACTAACAAGTCGAAGAGACGTGGAGTTACAAAGATCGTTTAAATTTTTAAACAGCGGTAAAGAATGGTCTGGTATTCCTATTATGTCGTCAAACATGGATGGTGTAGGTACATTTGAAATGGCAAAAGTACTACAAGAGCACCAGATGATTACAGTACTTCGTAAACATTATAATATCGATGACTGGGAAAAAGCAATCGGTAACGGTGTAAAAATGAAATACCTAAGTGTTTGTACCGGTACAGGTGTTATATGGGATCCGGAAGCACCAGACTATATAACAATGAAAACAGTATTATCTAAGTATCCTGATATACCTTTTATTTGTGTAGATGTTGCAAATGGATATCATGAAAATTACGGAGACTTTGTTGCAAGACTACGTGACGAGTATCCTGATAAAACTATAATTGCTGGTAATGTTATTACTGGTGAAATGACCGAAGAATTACTATTACGTGGTGCTGATGTTATTAAGTGTGGAATTGGTCCAGGATCAGTATGCACTACACGATTACAAACAGGTGTTGGTGTTCCACAGTTATCTGGAATTATAGAATGTGCTGATGCGGCCAATGGTATTGGTGGACATGTAATTGCCGATGGAGGTTGTGTATATCCCGGCGATGTATCTAAGGCATTTGGAGCAGGAGCACACTTTGTAATGTTAGGTGGAATGTTAGCAGGTCATGATGAATCAGAAGGTGAAATTGTAGACGGCAAAGTAGAATTTTACGGAATGAGTTCAGATGCGGCTATGAGAATTCATGGATCAAGAAAAGACGGCTATCGTGGTGCTGAAGGCAAAGTTGTAAGTCTTCCCCATAAAGGTCCTGTTAACGATACCCTAATAGAAATACTAGGTGGAGTTCGTAGTACTTGTACATATATTGGAGCAAGACGTATTAAAGATATGTGTAAATGTACTACGTTTGTAAGAGTAAATCAACAAGTAAACAATGTTTTTACGCCATTTAATGTATAATGGTTAGATTTATACTTGCATTTTAGCCTAAAAGTGCTTATATTATACACTAAGATGATAAATACATACGTTGTAAGAGTTGCCGATAGAGGGACTTTTACATTTAACTTGCTTAATAAAAGGAGAAAAAGCTATGACTAGACAATTAACAACACCCCTATCAATTTTTAATCAACTAAGACCCGTTACAATTGGTTTTGATAACGTATTCGATCATTTCGAAAGAATGATGGGAGACGATCATTTCTTCCAGACTAACGGCGTTAACTATCCACCATACAATATTGTAAAGACAGGTGATTACACCTACGATCTTGAATTAGCTTTGGCTGGCTTTAGTAAAAAGGATATTGATGTTGCATACGAAGATGGTATGCTAACAGTTAAATCTAATACTAATGCTCAAGCTAAGACTGATCAAGAAGATATTAATGGCGGTGTTCTACACAAAGGTATTTCTAAGAGGTTCTTTTCAAAGTCCTTTACGATTGCTGATGATGTAGAAATTAAAGGCGCTGAGTTGAAAGATGGACTTTTACGTGTAACATTAGAACGTATAATTCCAGAAAACAAAAAACCAAGAACAATCACTATAAAATAAGTGATAACGATAGTGGCGTCTTGGTTTAATATCAGGGCGTCACTCTCACTTAACGGGAGAAATGAACTATGAGTAAAATAATTGGAATAGACCTTGGGACTACAAACTCATGCGTGGCACTTATGTCAGGCGGAGATGCCAAGGTTATTGAAAATGAAGAAGGTACAAGAACTACACCGTCGGTTGTATCCTTTGACGATAAAGACGGACATCTTGTTGGAGCATCAGCAAGAAGACAATCAGTAACTAATCCAGAAAATACAATCTTTGCTATTAAAAGATTAATTGGTAGACGTTTTAATGATTCTGCACTTAAAGAAGATATTAAAAACTCTCCAGTTAAGATTATAGATAACAAAGGTGATGCATGGATTGAATCAAAAGGTAAGAAGTATTCACCTTCACAAATATCTGCTTTTACTTTACAAAAAATGAAAGAAACAGCAGAAAAGTATTTAGGTCAAGAAGTTACTAAAGCAGTTGTTACAGTACCTGCATACTTTAATGATGCACAACGTCAAGCAACTAAAGACGCAGGTAAAATTGCAGGACTTGAAGTTGAACGTATTGTTAACGAACCAACTGCGGCCGCACTTGCTTACGGCTTAGATAAAAAAGCAAACCAAAAAATTGCTGTATACGACTTAGGTGGTGGTACGTTTGACGTATCTATCTTAGAAACAGGCGATAGTGTATTTGAAGTTAAATCAACTAATGGTGACACATCATTAGGTGGTGAAGACTTTGATAAAATTTTAATTGATTACATCGCAAGTGAGTTTAAGAAAGAGCAAGGCGTTAATTTAATGAATGACAAACTTGTTATTCAAAGACTAAAAGAAGCGGCAGAAAAGGCAAAGATTGAACTGTCTTCTACAGTAGAAACAGAAGTTAATCTTCCATTTATAACTGCTGATGCTTCTGGTCCTAAACACTTAAACGTAAAAATTACAAGAGCCAAGTACGAAGCACTAGTTGAGAAACTAATTGCAAGAACACTTGCTCCTTGTAAAACTGCACTAAAGGATTCAGGTTATAAAGCTAGTGAGATCGACGAAGTAGTACTTGTTGGTGGAATGACTAGAATGCCTAAGGTACAAGAAACTGTTAAAAACTTCTTTGGTAAAGAACCTCACAAAGGTGTTAACCCAGATGAAGTTGTTGCTCTTGGAGCCGCAATTCAGGCTGGTGTATTACAAGGTGATGTTAAAGATGTATTACTATTAGATGTAACACCTTTATCACTTGGTATTGAAACATTAGGTGGAGTAGCAACAAAACTTATTGACAAAAATACAACGATACCAACAAAGAAAAGCCAAACATTTTCTACTGCTGAAAATAATCAATCAGCTGTTACAATTAAAGTTGTACAAGGTGAACGTGAGATGGCCGCTGACAATAAACTATTAGGAAATTTTGACCTAGTAGGAATTCCGCCAGCACCAAGAGGTATGCCGCAAATTGAAGTAACATTTGATATTGATGCAAATGGTATTGTTAATGTTTCTGCTAAAGATAAAGGAACAGGTAAAGAACAATCTATCCAAATTCAAGCATCAGGTGGATTAAGTGATGCTGAAATTGATAATATGGTTAAAGAAGCTGACGCTAATAAAGACGCTGATAAAAAGAAACGTGAAGAAGTAGATGCCAGAAATAGTGCAGATGCTCTAATTCATGCTACAGAGAAGTCATTAGAAGAACATGGTGACAAAGTAACAGCTGAAGACAAAGAAGCTATACAGACAGCTCTAAGAAGCTTACAGGACGCCTTAAAAGAAGGTACTGACGTTGAAGCAATTAAACAAAAAACACAGGATCTAAGTCAAGCATCTATGAAGCTCGGTGAAGCTATATATAAGAGTCAACAAGAAGCAAATGAAGAAACAACAACTGAGGAAAAAAAGGATGACGTTGTTGATGCAGATTTTGAAGAAGTAGATAAGAAGTAAACACCTAAAATAGCGTTCTAAGGAGACGTCGAATGATAAGTAATGTTATGGACGTAGCAATTGATGAAAAAATTACACAGAAAATTGATGAGCCCACACTCTATAAAGTAATTTTCCTTAACGATAATGCCACACCTATGGAATTTGTTATAGATGTACTCGTAACAATTTTTAAACATTCAGATACTACGGCCAGAGATATAACTGTAAAAATACATGAGGAAGGTTCGGCAGTAGTTGGATTATACACCTTCGAGATTGCAGAACAAAAAGGTGTTGAAGCAACTAATTTGAGTCGCTCGCACGGCTTCCCCTTACAAATTAAAGTGGAGAAGGAATGAGTTTACGTGATTTAACGAGAGAAGTACACCAAAATGCAGAACGGCAAGAATTTGTAGAAGTTTTAATGTCGGGTAAAATTCATGATGATACGTATGCGATCTTTTTAGCTAATCAACATCCTATGTATAATGTTCTTGAATCATTTGCAATGGCCAAGGGCCTATTAAACGATTTACCAGACATTCGAAGAGCTCATGCAATCCACGAAGATTTTAAAGAGCTTTGGACACATCAAGAAGCGGCACCGTTATTAGATGTCACTAAACGATATACAGATCATATTACAAACATTGCCGACGATGAAACAAAATTGTTTGCACATATCTATACACGTCATATGGGTGAGTTAAGTGGAGGGCGGATGATAGCAAGATTTATACCAGGAGAAGGTAGATTATATAAATTTAAAGATCCTGTTACATTAAAAGCAAAAATACGTGAACGGACAACAGATGATATGGCCGACGAATCGAAAATTTGTTTTGGATTTGCCACTCAAACTTTTAAAGAAATGCTCTCACATGTCAGAACAAAAAGTTAAATCAATATGTATTGCCGGTGGAGGATCAGCAGGATGGTTAACTGCCGCAAGAACTCTATTCGCATGTCCAGACTTCGATGTTACAGTAGTTGAAAGTCCTAATGTTCCAATTATTGGTGTAGGCGAAGCAACACTACTAGGATTTGATCACTTCTTAAAAGATGCATGTAACATACCTGTAGACACATGGTCTAAAGAATGTGATGCTACAGTTAAATTAGGTACAAAATTTACTAACTGGTACGGAAACAGTCTTGATATTTGGTCACCTTTTTTAGTTCCTCTTACTAAACCCAACGAACATCATTATGATTTAATTGACCTTGCTATTGAAGGTGGAGTTCCTGTTACAGAGTTTTATCGTGAATGTTCTACTTGGTACGAAATGTGTATTGATCAACAAAAAATACCTAGTACAACTACAGCATGTGGTAACCATCACGGTGTAGCTTATAATTTAGATGCAATAAAATTAGCAAACTTCCTAAGTAAATATTGTAATAAAACATACCCTAAATTAAAGCATATTAAACAAAACATTACTGATGTTGAAACTAAAGACGGAAATATTAAGCATTTAGTATTAGACGATGGCAGTTTTATCGAAGCTGATTTCTTCGTTGATTGTACTGGATTTAGAAAAGTACTATCAAATACATTAGAAGGAAGTGATTGGAAAAGGTACGATACGCAAGTATTTACAAATGCCGCAGTTGCAAGTCAAATTGATTATAAGTCAAACGATGAATCACAACATCCATATATAGATGCTGAAGCCTGCGAGTTAGGTTGGATATGGAAAACTCCTATTAAAGAAAGAATAGGTAGTGGATTATGTTATAATAGAAATGTTACAACAAAAGAAGAAGCAGAAAAATTCTTTATAGAGTATTGGGGGGAAGATAGATTAAGAACAAGTGAATTTAATCATATAAATTACGACCCTGAGTACAATGCTAACAACTGGAGAGGTAATTGTGTTAGTGTTGGACTATCAAGCGGATTTGTCGAACCATTAGAGTCGTCTGGATTAGCTTTAATGACTGCAGGAATAAAATGTATTGATGAGATATCTGAAGGCTTTTATACTAAAGAAAACAGAGATGCATATAATAAACGTCTTAGTTTCTTATATGAGAATACTTTTGATTTTATAGGCTTACATTATTTTAATAACCAACGGTCTGGACCATTCTGGGATAAAGTTAAAAACGAATTTGATTGTACAGATACTTTATACCAAGCAGTTGGCGGATTTAAAAATGTGCCTACCCACACACACTTTGAACAATACTATCCTAGAGATGGTGGTATGTATCATGAGTACAATTGGAAACTTTGGTGTTATGGTGCTGGCATTAAACCTAAAACTGTACCTTTAGATTCTGCTAAAGCTCTAGAATGTATTCGTGAAATAAAAAACGATGACTACAAAGCATCATTGCCAGGAGTTACTAATAGAGAGTGGACTAATCGATGAGAATTGCTGGAGCACAAATACCTGTTACTCTAGACATAAAAGAAAATACTAAAACTATTAAAAAGTCTATAGACTGGGCAGTAGAAAACAACTGTCATTCTTTAGTAACACCTGAAGCTTCATTAAGTGGTTATGATTCTTATTTTGACGAAGATACATTAGTTAACGCATTAGCTGAAATAGAAGAATATATTGCAGAAAAACAAATAGGGTTATGTTTAGGAACACTATGGAAAGAAAAAGAAGAAATTGGCGAGGTTAGAAGAAACCAAATTAGGTTCTATGACAATCTCGGAAAAATTTTAGGTGTAACAAATAAAACATATCTAGTAAATCAAGACAATGGTTGTTTAGCTCACGAACTAGATGATAAAGGAATTCAAGTTCATAACCTTCGTTGCCAAAAAGTTCAAAAAGTAGGTAAACAACAAATTAATGCAGTTGGATTAATATGCAATGATCTTTGGGGTAACGGCTGGCCAGGTAAACCTAGTTTATCTAACTTAGCTTTACAGTCTGGATTGTGTGACTTATTCGTTCATTCAACAAACGGTGCTAGAGGTAATCCTCATGATGAGATATATAATAAATGGCATGACGCACATTTATTAATGATTAGCCAAGCAACACAAATTCCTATTATAACTGTAGACAACACTTGCCATATGAATGGACATCCATACGATGGTCCTACTAGTAGCGAAAGTGGAGTAACAGTAGATGGCAAATGGGTAACAAAGGTTCCAAGACTTGGAACACAACATTTTTATTATGATTTTTAAGGAATATATATGAAGAAGTGGCACGTTTTAACAATAGTAATTTTACTAACAATGGTTAGTATAACAACACATCTATATTTTTATATGGATGAAGTAATAAGAGGATATTTTATAACATGAGTATATTGTGGGAAAAGTTAATACAAAGCAAAGAAGATATTATTAATATTTTTGACAGCGAGTGCAAAGAAGTATATGAGCCAGGCATGGATCATTTTAATCAACCTGATGGAGGTTGGATTAATAGAGTTTGGGCTAATGATAATGTACGTAGAGCTCATATTGATGTAGTAGATGCACGTGAGTCAAAAGGTCTTTGGATGATGCATGTATGCTGTTTTCCTATGTTACAAAACGATGGTCCTATATACGGATTTGATGTTATATCAGGTCAGAACAAAATGACTGGTGCTTTTCATGATTTTTCAGCTTCATCTGGTGGAGAAACCCATCCGCTAGTTGAATGGTTTGGACACGAAGTTAAAGACTTTATTCCAAGCAAAAAACGTGAATTACCTGAATGGGCAACAAACATTTTTACAGATAGTTTTATTGCCGCAGGTAATGTTAAGACAGATGAAGAAGCTACAGCTATAATAGATCTAGCAGTAAATAACCTAAAAGTTTACTTTGAAAGTATAGGTGAATATACAGGTCAAGGCGATCGTGAGCTTACAATAGCATCACAAAATTATTATTGTCATAATCAGCAACAAAATCCACATACACCACGGGTAATGACTAGTTTAGGACTTAACGAAGCTGATGTACAAAAGTTTTGTACAGATATGCTGTTTCCTAAAATAGCATAAATAATAGTACTATGCGATTTTTTGAATTTAAAACAACTCTGATTGAAGCTAGTGGGCTTATTAATAGAAAAGCCGGCGACGAATGGGTAAATCCTAATGATCCTACTGATATTATTAAATTTGTAGGCAATTCGTATACAGCATACCCAGAAGACGAACTACAATTTGAATCCGTAGAAGACCGTGATTTAGCAGTTGAAGAAATTACAAAAGAATATCCAGATATTACTTTTTCTAATTCTCCAACGAATGCCACGTTAGCATTTGCTATTGTATTATTTGATACAACACAACCACAGCAACAAAAAGCATTTCTTAGATTTTTTAACAATACAAGTGTAGCAGAAACTCCAGGTAGATGGAAAAAAAAAAATATTCCAGGATTTATACCTAACTTTAGTGCTTCTAAAAAAAGTACAGCAACAGGTATGCAACCTAGCGATATTTTTCAACATCATACAAAAAGTACTCCACTTGATACTAACCAAGTTATATCAGCTATTGACGGGAAACTTGGGAAAGAATATAGTGTACCAATTGCAGATATGGTTAAAACAAAACAGCTACCAACATTTGTTGCTCCAAAAGAAGTTGAAACAGCAATTAGAGATAACTTAGGCGAGTCAATAGGACCGATAGCTTTTATTTCTGATGCACAAGGAATCACTGGTGCATGGAAAGACGCAGAGTTTTTATTAGGTGATGCTAATTATAGTGACTGTAGTATGTTTTTTCCATCAGCACAAAATAATCCCTTATGTGATTCCTATTTAGTTGCCCCAAATGGTATGGATATTGGTATTAGTTCAAAAGGTAAAACTGGTGCAGATGCTAGTGCATCAAACTTATTTAAAGCTATCGAAACTTTAAAAGACAAAGATCCTAATAATGAAATCTTAACGAAACATAAAGAAACAATTTCTATTGTTGAAGACATTACTAAACTTTCAATGTATCAAGGTCCGATTGAATTAGCAAAAAAATATAATTTAATAACACATGATCAAGGGCATACTTTATACGAAATGATTAGAGAAAAAAGTCCAGCTCAAGATATTACTGAGTATCCAGATATGCAAAATATTTTTGATGCATATGGTTTTAAACAAGACGAAAAAAATAAACGTTTATTTAAATTAAGATTTGGACTACTAGCCAATGTAGCTAAAATAGTTTCTGAACATATTAATAATATGCCAGAATTCCAGCAAGGCGGAATTAAACTACTAAACCAATCTTCTATTGTGCAGGTATATACTAACACCAAAGCAAGTGATGGGAAGGTTGTTGTTACTGGCATGAAAACTGTTTATCCACCAAACTTTAAAGGCAGAATAGAATTAAACGGAGGCAAAAACTATACTGGTAATAATGCAACCGGAAAAATTGCTTTCACGTTTAAAAAATAATTTGGATTAAACGCTTCTCTAATCGTTTTAATTCACTAAAAGCAAACTTAACAAGTACTTCATAATTATAATCAACTATCTCTTGCATTTTATTATAATGCTTTGGCACTTTACTTAATAACTTTTCTGCTGTTGATACAAGCATATTTGAATATTCATCTGTAATATCCCAATTTGAATCGTACCCTTCATCTATAAAGTCATCAAACGTTTTAAAGCCGTTTGCACGAAGATGTGCTAATGCAGGGAAAGGTGCTCTTATAACAAATGGTGATCTATTTAAAATTGGTCTGTATATCTTTTCTGTAAAGAATACAGAGTTATCAGTTTCGTGTGTTTCACAAATAAAACTTACAGTCGACTCGTCATATGCCTTAGTAGAGTTACTCCAACCTTGACTTGATATGCCTGATTTTAAATCAAATGTTTTTACATTGTCTATAGGACCTTGATGCTTTTTAACAAACTTTCTTAACTGCGGATTATCAGTTTCAAATGTTCCAAGAAAACTATACAATGTCGTATCTTTTAACTTACTCTTAAAGAATGCTTCTATTATTTTACGTCTTGAAGGCTTATTAACCTTTCCTAAAAGAAGATTGCATCTATTAGTTCTTTCTGATAATAGTTTATTACTTACAGGGGTAAGGAATGTAAGATGTCTTATTACTGCCGAAATTGCAAAGAAATCAATAAAAATTATACTTTCAAAATCTCGCATTCCGCTTTTATTCATCACAGTTAAAATATCTTCAGACTTTATACCATGTTGTTTTATGTCAGCTACTTTTTTAAAATATTTCTTTTCTTCTATACCATTTTCATATGATATGTCTACAATGACCTTTGTTGCAAGTTTTTTATTTTTTCTATAATTTATAACTCTTTCGGGTAGAATAGAATTTTCTATATTGCAATCTATTATAAAAAGTGTGCCGTTATATTTCTTTGCTTCTTTAGGAGTCTTAAGAAATTTTTCTTGTGGGAGTATTCCTGAGAGAAGATTACAATTTACATATCCAAATGCATCTTCAAATCCAGATTTATTAATTTCAAAAAATTTATAATCAATCATTAAATACCTGCAAGAATAACAATAATATAATATCCTAAATAATGAAACATTTGGTCAACCATATTTAATAACCAATACTTGCGATCAATTATAGTTAAACCAAAATATCCTCGTATATGGCTCTTAGAATAATCTGTATGCCAGTGTAGTATGTAATCAAGAAAGCCAAGTGCTACAGCGAGCTCTAAGGGCCCATATAACGCAAGTATAAGCATAGTTAACACACCATGCGGTATATAATGTTGTTGGTGTGCTTTCCATCCAAAGTAACGAAGTTTGATATTCCTTAACCCAAAAGGTTGCATACCCAAATCAACTATGGCATGTTTAATCATTAATAAAAGAAATATTTCCAACTTATGTTCTCCGTCACTCTATTTAACCAAATAAAGTTCTTGACATATACTAAGTATGATAGTACACTATTGTTAAAAATAGATAAATTTATCTAGGAGTAAGTATGTTACATAAAATTAGTGAAGTATGTGATCTAATCGACGTAATACATAAGAAAAGTGAGCAATGTCGCAAGTTAAAATATCAAACCCCAAAGACACCTGAAAGAGATCAGGAAATTGATATGTTAATTGCCGACATTCAGTCAATGTGTAGACAAGTTGCTGAGGATAGACAACCCTACGAAAAAAGATGACTCTTAGGAGTCGCTGGCTTTGTTGTTGATAATCCAATAAAGCCTTTTAAAAATACAAAATGAGTGCTTAACGAATCAAACAATTCATTATTCAAGCCCGTTGTCATTTGACTATAACTAGATCTACCAATTTCTATATAATATTCAGTATTACCAAATTCGGGAAATACCCCTGTAACAAAAAGGCACGTATCACCTAGTTCTTTAGCGTTGCGACTAGATTTGATTGTGAGGTAAGATTCGGCAAAGGATTTTTTAGGCAAAAAATCGACATGGTCAACATGATGTGCCAAAAGCATAACAATATATGCTTCAATTTCTTCTGGTAAGCATACACCATTATACTCCTGAGTTTCTTTTATTACACGGTAAAATGCCGCTTGGTAAACGTCCCTCATACTGTACTTATCTGTTTTTGGTAAACCGCACTATTAAACTGCTGATTTCATTAGATTTATTTGAAACTAAAAGCCATTGACATGTGACTTAAAGATGTTATAATAATACAATAACATATACGAGGTCTAATTATGAAAGTTACTGTTAGCGGCGGCACCAAAAACCAAAAAAAATACAGTAAATCACTGGCTTATTTTTGTGCTGGAAAATTAATGCACAAAAATCTAGCAGACAACATTAGTGTAAAGATTATTCTTCGAAATACACTACATAAAGATCAAAATAACTTAGGTACTGTTATATGGGAAGATGATAGTTACAAACCTCGTGATTTTACTATAGAAATTGATACTAGTGTAAGATTACGTAGAATTTTAGAAAGTGTAGCCCATGAAATGGTACATGTCAAGCAATTTGCTAGAGGTGAAATGCGGGATCTAATGATAGCTGAGAAAGTTTCTTGGTTAGGTGCTGATTATCACCGAAATAGCATGGATTACTATGATCAACCATGGGAAATTGAAGCTCATGGTCGAGAATTAGGACTTTTTATACGCTGGGCCGAGGAAAATAAACTAGGAAAGCGTCGCTGGACATGGGATCAATAAAACCACTAAATACACGTAACATGGCTACAAGAAAATACGATCAATATACAGTACAGGATAGAATAGACGCAAATCTATACGATAATGATATTCATTACTTGTGTGGTGAAATTAACGAAGAAACTGTGGCACCAGCTATTAAATGGATTTTGTCATCAAATTTACAGAAGAAGCCAAAACGTAAATTAAAACTTTACATAAACTCAACTGGTGGAGATTTGTATGAAGCGTTTGCTCTTATTGATACTATGCGTAACAGTTATCATCCAATTGGTACTGTTGGAATTGGTGCTATAATGAGTGCAGGCTTTTTAATATTTGCTATGGGCGAACATGGGCAAAGATATATTGGTAAGAATACGGGTATTATGAATCATCAACATTCAGATGCACTCGATGCCAAAATGCATGATATGAAAGCTCAAATGAAAGAGAATAATAACTGTGAATTAAGGTGTTTAAATATGTTACGTGAAGCAACAGGAATGCCATTAACTGAAGTACGTAAAAAATTGAATACGCCAAGTGATCAATACTTTACAGCCAAAAACTTAATAGATCTTAAGATAGCTGACCAAATTATTTAAGTTTTCGGTTGACATTTAGAATTAACGATGTTATTATTATAATAACAATTAGGCAATAGTGAGGCAAACATGAAAACAACTACAACAGAACTACCAATACTTGATGTTTTAGCGGTATCATTTGCCGCACATCGAATTAATGATAGTTATTGCAGGGAAACTAGACGTTTTAGTGATAACTTGACTAAGTTTGCTAATAAAGAATTAATGAATTACAGATTACATCCAGATCAATTTTTACCAGAGGACTTTAAACCGTTTAAAGTTACAAAGGCAGATAGAGAAACAGCAAAAGAGGCAATAGACTGGTTACAAAAAGATAATGCTTTAAATGTTATTGCAGATACATTATCAGATTTTATGCAATCAGTAATGCATTATATTTCAAGTGAGAAAGTAGGCATTAATACTTACGGGGTTGTCGCTGTAGTTCCTAAAGTATATTTTGAAGGCTCTAAAAAGAAAACTCTTAAAAAAGAATTAAAAACTAGTTTCGGTGAAAGCAAACATATTGGAACAGTAGGCGAAACTATACAAGGTATGTTTACTCTTAACGAAACAAGATTTATCGAAAAATACAGTTGTAATGTTTTCAACGGATATATAGAAAGTAACCTTGTAAGTTTTTTTAAAAATATTGATCAAACGCAAGTAGTACCAAAAGAAGGAACAACATTTAAAATTCAAGGCAAAGTTAAAAGATGCGGTAATAACTTTATTACAAAATTACCAGAAACACAATTAAATTATGTAAGATTTAAAGTTGATAATAAATAAAAGTAATAACATGAAGTTCGACGATATACAAAGAAAAATGACTACTGGCACAGGAGCTGAAAAATGTCTGAAAATGCAAAGTGGAAAGAACCCGACTATATTACAATGGATACTGCCCTTGAAGATGACGACTGGGGCCTTATTATTACTGCAAGTGGAGACCTTAAAGGATTATATATTCCAAAAGGCAAAGAAGAAGAGGAAGTCCCAATTGCGATACAAGATATATGCGAATCGTTTTTTGGAGTCGATTGGGAAGACAATGATAAATTTCAAACAATACATTAAACTAGGAGGAATATGGAAGTAATCGTAAGAAATGGTAATGTTGAAAAAGCATTACGTGTTCTAAAGAATAAGCTAAAGAAAGATGGTCTTATGACAGAACTACGTGAACGCCAACATTACGTAAAACCAAGCGAGAAACGAAGGCTTGCAAAAAAACGTGGCATTAAACGTGTCGCGAAAGAACAAGCTAAACGTGATGCAATGTCGTAAATTTTATGCAAACATTTAAAGATAATGTTAACAAGTTCTTTAAGTGGGTTAAAGGTACAGAACTAGTTGAATTAGACCATATTGATGCTAGTGAAGATCCTGTTCGCCCCGAACTAGATGTTGAATGGCGTACAAGTTACGGACGTAAAATGTACGGCTTAAAGTACGAAGACAAAATTGAAGGTATTATTTGTGTAGCATATACAAATGATGTACCGCATAGTGTTAAAGAATTAGACTTAATGAGTCAAAATGCTAATCTCCAAGATAATGTTAATACTGTCGTTGCTTATACCGTATGGTCACGTAAAAGAGGCGCCGGCAAAGAAATAATTGAAAAATTTAGAGAATTTGTTAAAACTAATAATCAAATTAAAACACTAGTAACCCTTTCACCCCTTACTCCAATGGCAACGCACTTTCATATACGCAATGGTGCGAAGTTAAGAGATATTAATCCAACAACACAAAACTTCGAATATGAATTATAACCTAAAAAGGAATATTTAATATGAACCAAATTGGTGAGTCAAGTTTCGATACACATTGTGAAGTTACAAATGAAGAAACTGGTCAAACAGTTACAGGAGAAGTACATAACTTTAAAGATAAGCACTTTTTAAGTGTAGTATTAAATCGAGCTGTTGAAATTAAATTAACATACAATCCTCGATCTAAAGTTTATTACGGAAGTAAAGGCGGAATGGATTTTGTATCAAACGGTCCTGTAGAACATATAGCTAATGTTAGGAGTCGTTAATGGATATCAAAGAAACAATAGCAGAAATGAAAGGCATTCCGACACAAGATGACCTTATCGATGCATTAAAAGAAAAAACAGCAGTAGTTACTTTTTTAAAGTTAGATGGCGATGAACGAATAATGACTTGTACTAAAAGTCTCAAAATTATTCCGGAAGAAAGCCATCCTAAGACAGATAAAAAAGTTAAAGAAGGTAATGTTAATGTTTGGGATCTAAACGCCAAAGGTTGGAGATCATTTAAGTATGATAGAGTACAGAAAGTAGAAATTAATGAAGCCTAAATTTATTGATGCATACATGGATGTTGCAGAAAGATTTGGGAAACTATCATCTGCAAGACGATTAAATGTTGGTGCTATTATTGTTAAGGATAATCGAATTATTTCTATTGGATACAATGGTATGCCTACTGGTTGGGATAATAACTGCGAAAACGAATTAACTGAAGGCAAATTAAAATCTAAACCTGAAGTACTTCATGCTGAAACAAATTCCATCGCCAAATTAGCACAATCAAATGAGAGTGGATTAGATTCCACATTATTTGTAACACATAGTCCCTGCTTAGAATGTGCTAAATTAATCTACCAAAGCGGGATTACTACAATATACTACAAACACGAATACAGAAGTAAAGAAGGAGTTGATTTTTTGGAAAAGTGTAAATTAAACGTTCACCAGATTGAAACCATTGCTTAGAGCAGAGGTTGATGTTGTACTTAAGAACCATCCTATTGATAAGTACGACTTAGTTTTTGTTTTAACATATATGCTTAGAAACAAACTAGCCACCGGTCCAAATCATGCATTAACAATGCTAGAAGATCCAAATTTCGATCTGGACGAATTGTCCAGAAAAATGTCTCAAGGACCAGAGACAGAAATAAGTATTAACGATGACGAAGACAATAACGAAGAAACATAATGATTTTCCAGGGGAACTAATTACGATTAGTGTTTTAGAACGTGAAATAGCATATTATAAAACATTGATACGTGATCATGACACCGGTCATATTCATACTAGTATTAGATTCCTACAAGAAAGAGTAAATCATTTAAAAGGTGAATGTGGGCCAGCAGATTTTTAATGCCCCTGTAGCTCAGTTGATAGAGCACTTGATTTGTAATCAGGATGTCGGGAGTTTGAATCTCTCCGGGGGCTCCAATTATTTTTGAGAGGAAGATATGGAAGTAAAACAGAAATTACCTGAATTTCCACGAGATGGATCAATAGATGAAACTAATGGTCAGGCTGTTTTTAAGTGGATATTAAACGAAATGAAAACTGGCACTATTGGCTGGATGAAGTTTAATATTATGAGTATTAAGGCTCCATCTTTTATTCCATTACCGTGGCACCATAAAGGTCGTATTGAAACAGAAACTTTGTGGATGTCACACCGAGAACTATTTACAGACAACAATGGAATTTCAGAATATATTGCTAAAGATGATGAGGGATGGAAACCATGGGAAAATTTTCCTGCACCAGAAATGTCGGCTTATTTAAATGAAGAACTTCCAGTCGAAAGAATTGATCATGTTCGATATACACGTATGCCTCCAAAGTCTACTACTGTTTTATATGATCCTGATAAAGATCTAAAAATTGAAAATATTGAAACAGATAACTTAACACTATTAATGACTTTAGTAATGCCAAATACAAAAAAATGTGTAGCAGAAGTTGAAGGATTTGACGCATTAGAGCTAAAAGAAGGTGTAGTATATTTTTTAAATCCATTCCGAAAACACGTATTAAAAAATAATTCCGAACTAGATAATTCAACACAATTAGATATAAAAGTAAAACTAGGTAATCAATGTACACCATTTAGTGATGTACTTACTAGAAGTTACTTCCAAGAGATAGGACACATGCACAAATGAACAACGGACCAGGAGCAGGGTTTTGGATAGACTCAACAGCAAGTAATCGACCATTCTTTTATGGTGTAAGAGATGTCTTAACAGATGATTTAATTAAACAACTAGATGACTTTGTAGAAGACCAAAATCTTCTACAACAAGGCAAAGTAGTATTAGAGAAGGATGAACCACAAGATTCAATAGACCAACATAGAATAACAGAAATAGCTTGGATTGATACTAGAACCAATGGACAAGTATACGATAAGCTAACCGAAGTAGTTCATTTTGTAAATAACGTTCATTTTAAATTCAATCTTTCATATATTGAAACACTCCAATATAGTGTATATCCACCAACAGGCCACTATAGATGTCATACGGACGCGGCACTTAAAGGGTTTAATGGGTTTGGTCGAAAGTTAACTTTCTCAATCGGTTTAACTGATCCTAGTGAATATGAAGATGGCGAACTTGAGATTTGGACAGGTGGTGATAACTTTAAATGTAAATTAGATAAGGGCGAAGCATTATTTTTTCCGTCTTGGATCCCTCATCAAGTACATCCAGTTACAAAAGGCACACGCAAAAATTTAATAGGCTGGGTACATGGACCCGATTTTATATAATTGGTTAACTAAAGGTTGACTTCTCTCATTAATTATCGTATAATAATAAAACTTGAACAGTACAAATAATTGTACTACTTATATAAGGAGGCTCAATAATGAAGCAGACAATTCAAGATAGTGTACTAACCGCACTCAAAAACGGTTCAGAACTAACTAGCAAAGAGATCGCCGGCAAATTTAAAGCAGGCAATCCTCAGGCAGTTATCCAGTCACTAAGGTTTTCAGGTCATGCTGTTTATCTTAACACTAAAAAGAACGGTATTAGAAAATATCGTCTTGGTAATCCTAGCAGAGCAGTTGTAGCCGCAGGTTACAAAGCACTTGCTACATCAACTAAGTAAATTTTAGCTTAGTGATCACAAATGGACGGCTTTCGGGTCGTCCATTTTTTTTTTGAGTAAATAGTTAGTGATGAAAATTTTTACCATATTATTAGTAATCTTACTTATAACCTCTTGTACCGAAACCACTGAATATATCAAAACATGCGAAGTAAAAACTTACCTAGATTATAAGGGCGGAGTTTCAACACGAGAGATTTTTGATAATAATTCAATTCGTGTTGGTACACATTGTCCTTTTTAACTTGACAAAAGCCAAAAAAGAGTATACTGTATAGTTGGACCTGTAGTTCATCTGGATAGAACACTCGGTTGCGGACCGGGAGGCAGGAGGTTCGAGTCCTCTCAGGTCCGCCAATAAGTGCGAATCCCTTCGGGTCCGCCAAAAAGTGTGAATCCTGTCAGGCACGCCAAAAAAGAGGTTGACTTTGATTGATAACGATTGTATAATGTATATAATAATTAGGCAATAGAGAGGCAAATAAATGAGAACACAACCACAAAATATAATTGAAAAACTAGAAGCAGACAATTCTCGTCTAGCTAAAGAATCCATTTTAAAAGACGCAATGAACGAAGGACTTGACGAGTTTTTTGAAGGCGTAAAAATGTGTTTAGATCCTTTATACACATTTGGCGTTAAACAAGTTCCTACTAAAGATACTGTAATTTCAGGCCAAGGCTGTGAATGGAAAGTATTTAAAGAACTAGCTGAAAAACTTAAAAATAGAGAATTAACAGGCCATGCGGCACGAGATGCTATTGAGCTTGTAATGAGTTCTGCAACAGCAGAGCAATGGAATGGATTTTATCGTAGAATTCTTATTAAAGACTTACGTTGCGGAGTAAGTGAAAAAACTGTTAACAATGTTGCTAAGAAAAACGGATTTGACAAATATAGTGTTCCAGTTTTTAATTGTCAACTAGCACAAGACTCTGCAAAGCACGAAAAGAAACTTACTGGCAAAAAGATGCTAGAAGTTAAATTAGACGGTGTAAGGGTTTTGACAATTGTTCGTAAAGACGGTAATATAGAACAATTTAGCAGAAACGGAAAACAGTTTATAAACTTCCAACATATTATTGATGAAATTCAAACTGTCGTTAAAAAATCACCGCCACCATATGATTTAGTTTTGGACGGTGAAGTAATGAGCGATAACTTTCAAGACTTAATGAAACAGGTACATCGTAAGAGTAATGTTACAGCCAAAGATGCTATTTTACATCTCTTTGATTTTATACCTTTAAAAGACTTTTTAGAAGGTGGTTGGGATAAATCACAAGAACTTAGAACCCAAATGTTAACACATTGGTACAACGATAATAAAGACGTCTTAGAGCACGTACAAGTGCTTGATCATGAAATAGTAGACCTAGAGACCCATGAAGGACAAAAAACGTATACAGACGTAAACAAAGCGGCTGTAGACGGTGGATACGAAGGTATTATGATTAAAGATCTTGATGCACCATATGAATGTAAAAGATCTACAGCTTGGTTAAAGCTAAAACCATTTATTGAAGTAACTTTAAAAGTAGTTGCTGTAGAAGAAGGTACTGGACGTAACGAAGGACGTTTAGGTGCTGTAATAGTAGAAGGAGAAGACGATGGACACACTTATCACCTTAACTGTGGAAGCGGTTTCACTGACAGTGAACGTGATAGCTTCTGGGCTAGCCGTGATAAGCTCATTGGTGTTTTGATTGAAATTAGGGCAGATGCTCGAACTAAATCACAAGATTCAAAGACTTATAGCTTACGTTTTCCAAGATTTAAATGCTTTAGAGGCTTTGAATCCGGCGAAAAAATCTAAGAATTAAATCCACTTTTACTTGACTTTTAATTTCCTTGCTATATAATAGCTAATGCAACGGTTATTCTTTAAGGAGAAATTTTACGATGGCACGGTCGATTAACTTACGTGGAAGTAAGAAAAAGAAAAAGATCGCTCGACGAACAAGTAACAAGGGCAACGAGCCTGATCTTTCAAACGGTTTGGAAATGTCTGCAAAAGACTTTCATTATGCAAAAAGTAGTGCGTTAGATCATTATCGTTTAGAACATAAGTCTTCTGACTTTAAACCTTGGGTTATAGAATATTGCAAGAATCATAAGAACTATAAAGATAAAGCACAAGCTATTGGTAAATGCCCTGATCATAAATTTAGTTGTACTCTAGGAGCATTATCTAGGCAACTAACTAAAGGTATGCCAGATTTACATCCCGGAGAACAAGAATTTATAGATTCTATGCCTGGATTAATGAGTCCAGCAAGAAAAACAACAGATTGGCTTCATAAACAACTAGACGAATTAGTTCCAATTGGTGAAGCTATTGTTCAAGAAAAGAAAGACGCCGCAGTAAAACTAGTTGGTGGTCCTAAGTTATCTATACAAGATCGTATTAGAATGCAATCCTATAAAATGATGGAACCAATTGATGATTGGTTAGAAGGATGGGTTGAAGAGCCAAGTAAGTTTGATCCGCAAGGATTTAACTTTCCTAAACACTTTGCTGAATTAAAAGTAACACAAGCTCATGCTAGAAAAATAATAGAATTTTATACTGATGAAATCAGTGAATTAGAAGAATTACTAAATCCGCTTTCTAAAAAAGAACTTGCAAAGTTAAGTGAAAGAGAACAAGATTGGGCAGAACAACTTAAAGAAGCATATTTGTGTTATGATAAAAAAGCTATAAAATTAAAACTAGAAGGACTTTTAAACTTTAAAGGTGCATTAGAACTTGTTATTGCAGAAGGTAAAGCTAATCGGAAAACACGGAAAAGAGCACCGAAAAGCAAAGAAAAATTAGTTGCTAAATTAAAGTATGCAATTAAAGACGATAAACTACAAATAGCAAGTATTAACCCAATAGACATTATAGGGTGTGAAGAACTATGGATCTTTAATGTTAAAACACGGAAATTAGGAAGATATCTTGCTAGTAGTGTTGATCCAATGCATTTGGAACGTGATGGTACTGGATTAAGTATTAAAGGTACAACAATTACAGGCTTTAAAGAAGAATCAGTACAAAAGACCCTTAGAAAGCCACAGGAAAAACTTAAAGAATTTAAAGATGCCGGAAAGATTAAACTACGTACTTTCCTCGAAGATATTAATGCTGTAGATATCAAACTTAATGGCCGGATTAATACCGATACTATTATTCTTAAGGCAGTAAGATAAATACTAGTATGAGCACACATGATATAAATGATACTGAAATTCTAGCAGTAAAAAACGGACTTTTACAATTAGGTGAGGCGATCGACACTATTGCTCACAGACAACTTCCTGCACCTGAAATTGCAGATAGAAGTTTAAGTGGCAATAAAATACACGGTGGCAAAATTGCAGATTTCTCAAGTTTAGGAATTCGCGACGAAGCAACAAAACAAACTCTTGTTGTAACCAACGATGGCGTACTTACTGACACACTTACAGTTCACGACCTGCTTGGTGATGTTAAAGTAGAATCTAATCTTACTGTAGGTGGTACTATTACTGCTTCCAGACTAGAAGTAGATGAACTAAAAGCAGATGTTAGAAACGAACGATCAACTCCTTTAATATTTGAATGTACTGAAAACGACGGACCTTATGGTAAAGGACTCATGTGGACAGGATCGGGACATACTAAGCAATTAATAATGTCTGCAAATCCTGATCGTATTTGGTCAAGTGAATCTATTGATTTACACGAAGAGGCTGAATACTGTATAGGCAATATTAAAGTATTAAGTAACAACGAATTAGGCCCAAATGTAGCGACCTCAAGTTTAACAAGTGTAGGCACATTAAGAAATCTTAGAACCGAAGGCAATTTAATAATAGATCAATTCATCTTTTATGATGGTGATCAAATGAGACTCGGTATAGGTACTGATGCTAGTAACGGACAATTAAGTGTTGCAGGTAACGAAGTGGAATTTATTGTCGACCCTGATTATGATTCAGTTAGTGTAGGAACTTATACTACTAGTGATATGAAATTAATCACTGATAATCAATGCCGAGTGGAACTGAAAGCAAATAATCGGATTACAATTGGATCCGATAGTGACAGCATCACAACCATATCTGGAAAATTAGGAGTAGGGGTAAACAATCCTGACGTATGTTTCAGCACATCTGGGCCAATCAAATTTGAAAATAAGAAATTCGAAGTCGGACGAAAAGCACCTGTGAATGGAATCTACGGTAAGGGCGATATTGTTTGGAATTCAGAACCACAACCAACAGGCTATGTTGGCTGGGTATGTATTCGAAGCGGTACACCTGGGATTTGGAAACCATTTGGTGTTATAGGAGAGTAACACCATGAAGAGAGTATATCAAACTACTTTCACCGGATTTTACGTATGGGTGGGACGGGTATTACCGTTAACAGCCTTACTAGGACTATTATTAAGTCTACATTTCAATTTAGATTCTGTAACTGAAATCCTTCAAATGTCAATGGCAGTAATATTTGGAACTATTGCATTTACTTGGTGGTGGTGGGTAATTGACGCTATCAGTAATCAAAATAAATTCTTTAACGAAAGTTATGATCGTTTTACAGAAATGCAAGAGAATCTAAGAGATATTAAGATAGACATCTCAAGGGTTCAAAAACTACATGTTGATGAATTAGAGCTTCTATCTAAGCAACGCAAAACTCGTCGAAAAGGCAAATAGTATGAAAAAAATATTTTTAATATCAGTTTTCCTGATCTTTTCTACTTCAGCATTAGCAAAAGAAATTAATCCAACAACTATGTTTGCAAGTAAAACAGACTTCTTTCGGAGTGTGTCATTTTGGTCATGGTCAGATATACCTAAAACTATCACTACGTATATGGATACAGATCATGATGGGAAATTAGATGTTGTTTGGGCATTTCCTTTAATTAACAAAGTACCATTAGCTACCTGTACAGTTGGTGATGAACCTATAGAACAAAAGGGCACTATGACATTTTCTACTTGTCATATAAATGAAGCTAGAGAACCAGTACTTTATATTGTATCATCTAAAGGATGGCTTTGTCATACTTGTCCATATCTAAGAATGGATAAGAATTCTGTTATAGTTCATTAAGTTTTAATAATATAATTTAAAATCAATGTTGGTTGCATGTTAACGTGAGCACTACCACTACCTGTTGTTCCTGTTTGTGACGTACTACCTACAGCACTTCCAGTAACATCAATACCAGAAACATTGTTGGTTGATCCTGTATATGGTGGGTTATTATAATCATGATCATGTGCAGGCATTTGTGCTTCAGTAAGACTTACTGCTTCAGTACCGCCACTAGCGCCTAGTACATCACCATCAATGCCGCCTACTCCGCCAGCACCAGTTAATCTATCAGCTGATGCTCCGCCCATATCATCTTGTCCAGCAATAGTACGACCACGTAAATCTGGCACATTAAAAGTTGTTGATCCGTCACCTGCTCCGTATACTTCTGCTAGTACTGTAAATAAGCCTGCGTATGTTGTTCTACTAATAGCTTGTCCATAACAAAGAAGCCAACCTGTTGGAGCACTTGCACCTGCAAATGACAGAACAGCCCCTGTTGGATTAACTCCTGCATCAACAGTTGCATCAACGTATGTTTTAACTGCTTTTTCTGTTGGAATTGACGAGTCACTAGCATCTGACATATCAGTATCTGTACTAATCTCGCTAACCGAAGCGCCTGATGCCAATTCAATTTCGCCTTCAATTTTTACGCCTTTAGTACCTTTAAATTTAAATTGTGGCTCTATTGAATCAGTTATATTATATTGTTGAATTCCACCTATACCGTCAGTGGCTGGATAATTTTTAGTATAACCAGCTACATACAATCTCTTTCCAGTATCAGCAAAAAATATTGATTGAACATAATCGCCCCAAGCTTCTGGCATACCTGTTTGTAGTCCATCTGAACCATTAGGATGATTAGAACCAGAAATCATTATAGAATCTGGAAATGGTGGGTTATAACCGTTAGATACAGTTTCAATTATATCAGCACCGAACGGTAACGAAGATTTAATATCATATTTAATCTGCATTTTATAACCATAAATTATACTATCATTAGATCCACCATGACTGAATAAACCAAACCATCTCCATCCATCGTCACTCACCCATATATCAATCAATGAGTCTTTCTCTAATCCTTGTGAATCATGCCATCTTTTTGTTGTGTAAATTTTAAAATCGTTATCTTCATCCCACCCTGGTCCGTTACCGTGCGACCCTGCACCGTTTGGTGTGTCGCGCCATGGAAATGATTTAATATCCCACGGTGTTGCCATTTCAAATTGTTTTACATACTGGGTAGATCCAGTATAAAGGAATCTACCATCGTTGCTTATTTTAAATTGTCCGCCATCTAGATAATACAATAATGAATACCCTGCTCCACCAACGCCACCGCCAGTACCTTCAGACCATTTGCCATTAAATGCACAAGTAGTAATATCCCACGGTGTTCCTAAATCATATTCAACAAGTTTAGTTGCTGAATGATAATGAGCACCAGTTCCTGGTGGGTTACTTCCTATACTATTACCAGTTAACATAAACATTTTAGTACCATCAGGTTTAAAATGTATTCCACCTATGTAGGCGTTACCAAAAGCACCACCAGAACCAAGTGAATTAATTTCCCCTGAAACATCAAAAGAGTTCCCAGCGGCTACTGTATTAGTAATCGTTGAAAGATCAAATGGTGTGCTTAAAGTAAATTGAACAATACGTGCATAATCAGGTAAAGCACCAGTCTCTTCATCTTGAGGAATATATATTTTAGTACCATCAGTACTCATAGCTATTGATTCTAACTTATACCCGTTTGGTTCAATAACATTACCTGTTAAACTTACATAGTGACTAAAAGTTGCATCTTGGAAATCATAAGGTGCAATCATCATTTTCGTAGTACCACCAACCCATATAGAACCTCCACCGTCAACATATAAATCTCTAATTTTCTTTTCAGCTGATCCTATGTCATACGTAGCATCTAGTGCCGGTATCATATGAGTCTTCATAGTACCATCTAAATTAATAGCACTATTAACACCATCAACTAGTACTGTTGAGTCATCACCAAATACAGACCCTGTAATATCTGTTTCAACATCTGTTACTGGTTCCCATCTTGAATTTGCATCAACCCAAGTAAGTACTTGGCCATCACTTGGTACCGCATTGTGTACATCTGTATGAGAACTTAATACTCCAGTACCTGTTAAGTATCCAGGAACTGTATGATCTCCCCAACCATATGCTGTATCCCAATTTCCTACTTTTGCATCAGTAAGAATATTAACGCCCATGTCAATGTCAAAACCACCTGCTGATAATCCTCCACCTAGTTGTGGACTTGTATCATTTACAATATTTGTACTTCCTGTAATTGTAAGATTACCTTCAGCGTCAGTAGCCGTTGTAACAGATCCTGCTCCAACAAACTTAACTGACTCTCCACTATTAATTGTGCGTATAGTTGAATCATCTGCGGCAATTTCTAATATGTTTGTAAGGTTTACTTGTAAATGACCTGCTCCGTCATCTCTTAAAATTGTACTACCTAAATGAATACTTGAACCATCTAAGTATAAATCTCTAAATTTGTGTGTTGCACTTCCTAAATCGTAAGCAATATTTGTATCTGGAATTAAGTGTGATGTTACAGCACCGTCAAGCATTACATCTTTACTATTGATAGTTGCGCCAGCTGGTGTAACAGCAAGATTAGTATCACCAATCATTGTTAGTTTAGCTTGAGTAGTTGTTGCACCTTCATATTTAAATTGAATGTCTGGAGCACCACCGTTACCTATTTGTGAATCTGAAATTGTATTTGCACTAGTTAGATCAAAAATTTCTGAACCTGTTGTTTCAGAAGTAACAGATGTTATTGAACCATCACTTACGGCAACAACTACTGTAAATGTAGGATGATTTCCAGATACTCCAGTAGCTACTGTTACACCAGTATATGTTCCTGGTGTACGAGTACCACTAGCCCCCCATTGTCCTGCAGGGGTATATTCTGTCATTGTAGAGCCTACTACAAATCCATCGCCACCGTGTAAAGCTAAATGTCCACCACCTACATGAATACGTGCTGGTTGATGAATAACTGGATTATTAGTAGCATCTATAGTGATATAAGCACGTTCTAAATATGTAGTTGCATACGGCGGATTAGTTACAGTTGTTCCTCCGCTTTCGCCTTGAGCCCTAAAGGCACCTACTTGTGTAGAATGATGCCAAATGTTTGAATAATACTGCCCGTCAAGAACTGTACCGTCTACATTAGGATTTTCTTGTCCTATATATAATCTACGTTTTCCGTCACCAGTAACAAGAGATGTTATATTATTAGACCACCCACCTGCAGGATCAGTACTATGCCCAGCACTTATAATAACATTGCCGTCGCCACCTTGGATAGTATCTCCTGCAAAAGCACCAATTAATACGTTGTTAGTTCCATCTGTTATACTATCGCCAGCTTTGTGACCAATAACAGTATTTTGATTTCCGCTTGTAACAGTTTTCCCTGCATCTTTTCCAATAAAAATATTACTATGAGCATTGTTTAATGTACCCGTTGTAGTATATCCTAACATTATACTATCTGCAAAATTAGGAGCATTAAATTTTACATCTGTTAAATCATTTATCTTTTTGGCTCCTGCGTATTCACCAGTAGCAACTCCTCCTGATGTATATGCAGTAAATCCAGTACCATCAAGTGGTACTGAAAGAACATCGTCTTGATACAATGCTAGTGTATTTGAAGTTATTACATCAGCATAGTATTCATTACCATTAAGCTGAGTCATTCCAACTACATCTACAATAGTAACTGGAGTTCCTTCTGTAAAATCATGAACTGTATTTGTTGTAATAACTACTGGAGAAGCTTGGGTCGCCGAAGTTATTACTCTACTAACCCCACCCATTAATGACGCAAGAGTTATACTACCAGAATGATTTCTAGTAATAGTCATATTTCCGCCAGCATGTAGCTCAATATCTTGATCAACGCTGTTGACATCTGTCAATCTTAAAGTTGTAGTTCCTACAGGAACTTCTAAGTTATAATTAACGTCTATTTTAAATGAATCTGTGGCCGCTGAAGCACCCGTCCAAGCCACTCCTGCACCTCTACTGATGCTCAAAGTATCAGTTACGGCATCAGCCTCAATAGTATGCTCTAGTGTTGTACCGTCTGTAGAGTACAACTTGATGAATCTAAAAAAATCGTAAAATGCTGTCATTCGGATTTGTCCCTATCGTTATACATATTTATTAAATATTGTTCATGCTTGTAATAGGGAACGGAGAGAGTAGAAAAGATATTGACATCAACAAATATGGTGGCATAAAGGTTGGTTGTAACGCAATTTTCAGAGACTTTTATGTAAATCATTTAATTTGTTGTGATCGCCGTATGGTTGAAGAAGCACAAAAAGAACGTAACTACGGTTCTATCTATACTAGGGCTGATTGGATAGACCAATTTAAATTATGTGGGCTAGTTCCAATACTTCCATATAAAGGCAATACAAGACTTGACGATCCATGGCATTGGGGTAGTGGACCTTATGCAGTATTATTAGGGGCCAGCATATCTACTAAATGGAGTGGCAACCCTGAAGTACATATGATTGGGTTTGATTTAGATTCCGAAAATAATACTGTTAATAACATATATAAAGGCACAGAGAATTATAACGATGCAGATTCAAGTCCAGTAGATCCTAGTTACTGGCTTTACCAAATTGACAAAGTATTTGAGTATTTTCCTATGGTACAATTTTACTATTATAATAATAAAGAATGGCCAACAGAACACAAGAATGTATGTAATAAAATGTTAATTGAATTTGAGATAGACAATGAGACCACCTAAACCTAGAAACTTTGATGCATTTCCAACACTAATCAGTAGTTATGATTTAAAAGGTCACGAGTGTGAGCAAACTGTAATTGACATGATTGAAACTTATGAAACAGGTAATCATGCTTTAATACGTGAAGGACAAAGCAGTTATATTACTGGCAACGAAATGTTTTTAAATGATAAGAGGTTAGTTAGTCTTTGGAAAACAATACAATCTTGTTGTGATGAATATTCTGAAGAAACTGGTATTGATTACACACTTATTTCTACAAGTTGGTTTAATAAACTAGCGAAGTATGGCTCAGTAGATTCTCATAGACATGAGAGAAGTGTTATTAGCGGAGCGTACTATCCTAAATGTGAAAACGGAAGTGCACCTTTAATATTTGAAAGTCCATTAGAACATTATGCAATGAATATGAGTTTTATTAAACAAACAAGATTTAGTACATACTCAGAAGTTTTTGTACCAGCTGATGGATTATTAATATTATTTCCAAGTTGGTTAAAACATTCAGTTCCGCAAACCCAAAGTGAGAAGCGTTACACAATAAGTTTTAATACAATTCGAACAGCAGACAAAGGACATCTTGCTACTGTAAAAGATTATAGAAGGGAAAAACATGAGAGCTAATCTTCCAGAAGGTCCATTTAATAAAGTAGAATTTAATTTGTTTCCAACTTTAGTACAAGTATTCTGCTTTGAAAACCATCCTGCTAATCCAGGTATTATTGAACTGATGGATAATTTTGAAGAAACATCATCATGGCCAAAAGACGTAGGCAAAGGTAAAACAAGTAGTATGCATTATGATCCAGTCGGTAAAGTTCATCGAAGTACAAATTGTTTAGACTTACCCGAGTTTGCAAAGTTAAAACGAGATATTGAAAACTGTTTAAATGATTATACTAGGACACTTGGAATGGAAGGTGTTGAACTTACGAAAAGTTGGTTTAATATTCAAGAAGCAGACGGACATGTTAACGAACATAGACACGATTTTAGTATTGTAAGTGGAGCATACTATCCGTATGTTGACGAAGGTAGTGCTCCTATTGTTTTTAAGAATCCAAATTTAGGACCAAAAATGCACGAAGTACATGATCGGGCGACAGAGTTTACTGCTGACATAATGGAGTTTCATCCAAGATCTGGTATGCTAGTTTTATTTCCAAGTTGGTTATATCATCGAAGTTATCGCAATAAAACAGAAAAACGACTAACGATTGCTTTCAATACAAGACATCTTCAAGTATGCTATCATGATTTGGAGAATCCGCACCAATTTAAATAGTTGACAAGTAATGCAAAAGACTATATAATACAAACATGAGGACTTAAAAATCGTCGACCCTCTTTAAATACTCCGCCGATTAATTAAAAGGAGAAAAAAAATGAAGTACAAAAGTACAAAAACATACGGTAACGAAAGAGGATTAAGTTGTACCTTCCGCCAAGCAAAAGCAACTCACAGTCATTGTTCATTAATACACGGATATAGTTTAGGATTTCGATTTGAATTCGAAGCTATTGAACTTGATGATAAAAATTGGGTTTATGACTTTGGCAATTGTAAATGGATCAAACAATATTTAGAAGACACTTTTGATCATAAATTTGCAGTTGACAAAAATGATCCTAATGTGGAAGACTTTATGGCATTAGATAAAAAAGGACTTGCAAAAGTAGTTTTAATGGACGGTGTTGGTTGTGAGAAATTTGCTGAACATGTCTTTAATTATGTAGCACCATTAGTTGAAGAAGATACAGGCGGTCGTGTAAGACTTTCACTTGTTGAAGTTTTTGAACACGGTAGTAATAGTGCAATAGTGGAAAAATAAATGCGTGAACAGTTTTGGAAAGAACTAAACGAAGCTCGTAAAAACAACCAGGTCAAACATTGGCCTGGTATGTTTCCTGAAGCAAGTATTATTAACTTTGAAACAATGCTAACTATTAATCAGTATGTTTCTAGAGTTACTAATCATGATACTGTCATGGATCAATATAGTAGTCACTTGCCTGGGATCGAAACCCGTAAAGAGATAAAATCCTTTTATATAGAATTTTTAGATAACTATGAACCTTATCAAACTGAAACTATAATTAATTGTTCTTTGTTTTGGAGTTTATCGGATAAACACCATTCAATTTATATGCATCGCGATGAAGAAACTGTACTATTAATTCAAGGTGTTGGTGAAGTTGCTTATGCATTATCAAATGAAGAAGCAAGTAAAAACAGCTTAATTCAAATAAAAACTGGTGATGCATTATTGCTTCCTAGACTAATACCACACAAATCTATTCCATTAGAACCAAGAGTTACATTAAGTATTGGGGCGATGTCATCTAAGCCGGCAATGGCTACACAACCGCTAAATTAAGGAGAACTTTATGGCAAATTGTGTTGTATGCCTAAAGCACGGCGACAAATATAGTGCAGAGTATGTTAATATTTTGCACAATATGGTTTCAAGGCATCTAACTATACCTTTTAACTTTGCTGTCTTTACAGAAAATGGTGCAGGTATAAAATCCGGTATAGAAATTCATCCATTACCTGCAATTCCAAATATTAGTGGTTGGTGGTATAAACCAATGTTTTTTAATCCAGGACTAGCTATAAAAGGAACAATTCTTTACATAGACTTAGATGTTATTATTTTTGATAATATCGATAAGTTGTTTACATATAAACCTGGCGAATTTTGTGTTATACGAGATTTTAATAGATGCGTCCAATCTAATTGGGATAGGATGAATTCAAGTATTATTCGATTTAATACAGGACAACATAGTCAAGTATATGAACGTTTTATGACTGATCCAAAATATCATGCGGCAAGATACCACGGAGATCAAGATTGGCTATATGCTAATGTAAAAACAGATTTTAACTTTTGGCCTGACGAATGGATCCAAAGTTATAAATGGGAGATGCGGGGCAAACCTGAAATGTCTAGAATAACTGGAAAACGGAATTTTGCTACACCGGGCGAACCCAAAATACTGCCCGAAACAAGTATTGCAGTATTTCATGGTGATCCAAATCCAAAAGATTCAATAGATCCGTGGTGCAAACAAAATTGGTATTAATTTTGATTGACACGTAACCCGAACTATGCTATAGTAATATAGTATGAAAAGAATGTTTAAAAATACTAAAGTAAAATATCTTATTTTCTTCCTAGCAGTACTTGTATTAAGTATTGTTTCTTTTGGCGTGGGCACTTTCAAACCAAACTATTTTATTCTTAATAAAATAACAGAACGTATAGAATTAGAACAATCTAAGACAGCAATTAAATTAGGGTTACACGAACCTGAATTTGTTTATAATAGTAAAAAGACATTTACTGAAGCAGTACGACAATGTGTTCAATATTTAAACTTTACAACACCACATAGTTTACGAATTCCATCTTTAATTGTAGAAGCTCAAGCAGGACTAGAATCAGGTTGGGGTACTAGCCGATTTGCAATAGAAGGTAATGCGTTATTTGGCGTTAGAACATGGAATCCTAAATTACCTCAAATGAAACCTAAAGATAATCCAAACGCAATATGGGGTGTTAAAGTATATAAATCTAAATGTCAGTCAATTAAAGATTATATAGACTTATTGAATACACATTCAGCATACGAAGAATTTAGAATTTTAAGAGAAGAAATGATGGAAGATAGGTCATACGATTTTAATGCGTTAGTTGATACATTAGATTTATTTTCAACAAACCCAGATTATACTAATTTATTAAAATCTACAATTAAAAAATTACTAGAAGAAGATAAGTAGATATATGAAAAATTTCTTAAAATGGCATAAAGGCAGAATAACTTGGTTTAAAGAAAAAACTGGTATTTCTGATTATGGTCTATTATGGTATACATTTGTTAAAGGTGTAATAATAGGTATAATAATTATGCTAATAATTGGTTGTGAAAAACAGCCAAAACCTACATTAGGTGCCGCAGGCAAAATAATTGACTGTATGTTTAAACCTAATGATGCATGGTGCATAGAACAGAGAGAAAAACAAAAAAATGCGAATTAATTCATCAGGATTGTTTATGGCTAATGTTCTTCGATCTGTAGGAACTTTATCCACAGAAACTCTAAAAAAGGTAAAATCGATAGCAAAAGTAAAATTGGATAAACATCGATTACAAGAAAAGCTACCTTTTGAACTAAAACGCACACCTAAGGACCCAGGCAATAAAGTCGATTTTATAGCCTAAGGGGTTATTCTACATAAATATACATACGACATAATTTAAAGGAGACAACCGACTATGATTAATTGGTTTAAAAAACTGTTTTCAAATAAAACTGAAGACGCCCCAGAAGTTGAGGAATCAGCTATTCGACATTGGTCAGAAAAGACTATGGGTTCAACAGTAAAAAAGGTTACAGCGAAAGCCAAAAAAGCGTTTACTAAAACTGAACTTTCTAAAATGACTAAAAAAGATTTAGAAACTTTAGGAAGAAAGCACGGTATTGAGCTAGATAGACGACTTGTTAAGTCTAAACTTGTGTCGCAATTGCATAAAAAACTATAGGAGTAATTATTATGATTGATTGGATCAAAGAAAGATTCGCAGAACGCACATCTTGGAACGGCATCATTATTGGCGGAGCCGCATTAATTGTTATTCTAGGTATCATGCCATTATCTTCAGTTATTATCTGGGGTGCATTGGCTTGGGGTGCTTATAATATTTGGAAATCTGAATAATCTAGATTACCGATAGTTTGATCGATGTTACATTTTGCTAATATCGATCATACTATCCACTCTTAAATTTAATCTTTTTCGTTGTTCAACACCACGCTTTTGGGCAAAGCGTTTAGGATTGCATTTTGGACAAACATGCGTATAATCATCGCTTAATCTCTTAGGATCGATACGTCCTTTATCTCGTATAAATTCTTCTTTACAATTATCACACTGAAAAATTACTATAGTCTTTTTACGTTTATAAGGGTGGTGATCGCCTTTTACGCCCCTACGCATAAAGTATTGAATAGTCTGTTCTGTTCGTATAAACATATAACTATTTATAATTACATTAGGATTCTAGACTATTTGATAAATATAACTAACAAAGGAATTAGGAGCCAATGACAGATATCGTAACATTAACACCGTCGGCTAAAGAGCATATGAATAAAATGCTTTTAGACAATAATAACACCGTTGTACGCCTTTCTATAAAGGGTGGAGGATGTGCAGGAATGCAATATGATTGGAGTTTATCAGACGAGGTTGAAGAGAAAGATGAAGTTATTGAATTAGATCATGGAAATTTTTGTATAGATGCAATGAGTCAAATGTATTTGATAGGTACTACAATTAATTATAAAAAAGAAATTTTTGGATCATTTTTTGATATTGAAAACCCAGCAACTACATCAAGTTGTGGTTGCGGTGAATCGGTAGGATTTTAAAGTATGTCAAAACAAAATATTAATATAGGTGTAGAAGGTAACGACGGTACTGGTGATAGTATACGTGAATCGTTTCGTAAAGCTAATGAAAACTTTACAGAACTTTATGCTGTATTTGGACAAGGTGGTGCAATATCATTTAGAGCATTAAGTGATGTTCCTGATGCCTTAGGCGCATACAAGATTCCACAATCAAATGAGGCCGGTGATCAAATATTTATGAAAACCTTAACAGGTGGCTTAGGTATTACAATTGATTCACTAGCAGACGACAAAATTATAGTTAGCAATACCGGAACAATTATCAATACTGATAAAACTCCGTCATTAGGTGGGCCATTGAATGCGGCAAACCAAGCTATTGCAAATCCAAATATTTCTACAGCGGCTGTGAATACATTAAATGTAACACATGGCACAGCTTTTACTGTAGATGATTTAGTTGTTACTAAAGGATATAGTGATAGTCGTTATTTACGATCAGCAGGTGGACCGGGTGCTACAGGACAAATTAGAGCAAGATTAGAACCACCAAACAGTGATGCTTATAAATTTATTATTTCGAGTTACAGTAGCGGAAATGCTGTATCAAGTCTACATGGTTTCGAAGTAAGTGCAAACGGTATTGCATACAAATATAATTCAACAGGAACAAATGCTACAGGTTTAGTATCAGGAACAACATATTATTTAAGATATGTTAACGAAAACCAAGTTAGTATTCATGCAACTCTTGAAGAAGCACAAAATAATGACGATGCAACAAGAGTAAAAATTGATGTTCCAGCTGGTAGTGGTACTGGCGTACAATCAATGTATGATGCTGTATATGATGAAACACTTGTTGGTAACTGGATTAGTACAGAAGCACTTCCAAGAAAATCTATTGTAAGACGTGAAGGCGATAAAATGGCTGGATTGCTTTACCTAAGCGATCATCCAGGAGCACACGCAGGCGCATCACCACAACAACCGTATGCTTACAATTTAATACTTAAAAATAAAGAATTTTTAGCTGATGAAGTAATGGCTTGGTTTGATATAACATACCCAGGTATACATACTACAGCTAGACATGAAAAATGCGAACGAGATACAAAATATAATATTGATGCAATTGCACATGATATTAAGTTTGGTGGTAATCAAGAATTAATTAGAGTAGCTAAAATTTATTGGGATGGTGCATCTTCGGAATTACCTCCAACTGAAATAGCTTATGCTGTAGCCGTTAATAATAAATTAAGAGATATTATTAACAATAACATCTTTACAAATACACAATATACAACACAACAATCACCAATAATTACTTCACAATTTGTAGATTCATCTAATGCAGAATCAACAGCGGCTGGTGTTGTAACTGGATTAGTTGCTACACTAAATGATATTATTGAAAACGGGCTTTCAGCAGTACCAACCATTGTACAAGGACAAAACCCAGACGAACTACAAGCGGCATCAAAATATTATGTTGATAATTCTTCAAGATCATCACATACAAATTTATATGTAAGTACAACTGGTAACGATGCAATGATTGGTGTGCCTAGTGGTAGTGAAGGGCGATCATGGACTTATGCATATAGAACAATTAGTGCGGCGGCACAAAAAGCTGAAGAGATAGTTGATACTTCTCCAGTTAACATTGGCCCGTACACACAAAGAATTACTTACAATACAGGAAATAATGATGCAACTGTTAGTACAAGTGGTGTAAAGAATAGTAGTGGATACGAAGAAGTAAAAATATTAACAGATGCAAATAGAAAATTTATTATTGCTGAAACCATTGCATATATTAATACAACATTTCCAGATCATGTATACTCAAGAGAATTATGTGAAAGAGATTTAGGTTATACATTAGACGGAATTGTTTTAGATCTATTAGATGGCGTTACAGCTAACTTCCATGCTATAAACACAGGTTATAGATATTATAGTTCTGTAAGTGGACAAGTAGCAAGAAAAACATATCAAACACAAACACTTGCGGCACAAGTTTTTGCTAAAGCCTTACACGCTAAAGTTATAGTAAACCTGGCAGAAACAACGTTATATCAAACTACATACACACAGACAATTAACTCGGCTCAAGTAGTTGACAATCAAGGACAAGTATCGGTTGCGGCAAAATGGGATATTGTAATAGCCTTAATTACAGGTCCAGATTATAAATCAGCGCCACAACTTGTTGAAGGTAGTACTTGGGAAATTGGAATTTATAACGGAAATCAAGGATACGTTGATCAAGCTAATACTTTAAACAACGATCTTATTCCAGGTAAATTGATAGTTGGGCAAACATCAGGTGCTGTTGGACGAATTGTAAAACATACACCAGGTGCTACTAATGACTTAGTTGAATTAGAATTACTAGAGCCTATAGAATATGTACTAGGCGAAAAATTAGAATATGGCTATGCTGTTAAGAAACCACAAACTACAATTAACTTAGAAAGTGGAACTTATTTTGAACATTATCCGATTAGACTAAGTGCTAACGTTTCAGTTAAAGGTGATGAGTTTAGACGATGTATTATTAAACCTAAACCAGGCGTATCAGCGAGTCCATGGAAAGCAATACATTTTTATAGAGATCCTGTATTTGATGGTATTGATCTTATAACTCCGTCTAATCCTAATGCTACACATTTATTAGCATTAAACAAAGAATACATTAAAGACGAAGTTATTGCATATATTAATGCAACATATCCTAGTTTCCTTACTACAAGTGCTAGTCAAAAATGTGAACGAGATATGGGGCTTATTATTGATGCTATTATATTTGATTTAAAATATGGCGGAAATAGTAAATCACACTTAGCCGCTGACAAATATTGGGAAGGTGCTATAACACAAGTACCTGGTGCCCAAACTGAAACAGGTGCCGCTATTGTAAAAATGAAGGATATAATTAATAACTTTATTTTAACTAATACCGCATATTCATCAGCACAATCAGTTACAACACAAATTTTAGATTCTACTGTAGGTGAAGCATTAGCTATTACTAAAGTAGGTACAATATTAACTTTTATTAACTCTGTAGTTACAACAGGCCTTGGTAGCTTACCAGATTACGATAATCCAGCTTATGGATATCATTACTTAACTGATATAACACTTTCAACTAGTACAGCAAAGAACAATGAGGACATGGATGTCTTCTTAATGAACGATGCTACAATTTTAAGAAACTTAACTTGTGAAGGGCACGGCGGATTTATGTGTGTACTTGATCCAGATGGTCAAGTACTTACTAAATCTCCATATATGCAAACCAACTCAAGTTTTTCTAAGAGCTTAAACAAAAAAGCATTTAGGGGTGGATTATATATTGACGGATTTGCCGGAAATATTACTACTGTAGTTACTGGTAAAGCTAATAACTTTTCAATTAATGTAGAAAGTTTAGTTGGTCAAGGATTAAGATTTAAGAAACCACAAGTACCTTGTCCGTTTTATATTGATGGTATTAGATATCAAGTTGATGCTGTTACAAATTATGATAAAGAGGCAGGTACTGCTACACTTCTTCTAAACCCAACGTCAGGTGTTAGTAACGGCGGGTTTACACAACCTATGCCAACTGACATTACTTTACAAACTTCTGGTAACAGAAGTATGTTATCAAATGATCATGTACAACTTAATGACATGGGTTATGGTACAGTTGCTAATAACGGTGCGTTAGCAGAATTAGTTTCACAGTTTACATACTATTGTGAAGTTGCTTACTTTGCCAATAATGGTAGTGATATTAGATCATTAAACGGATCTAACTCTTATGGTAATTACGGTCTTGTTGCTTCAGGGGCAAGTCCAAATGAAGAACCAGACTTAGTTAAAACTCAAGAAAACTTTGTACAGACTGCTAGAATTTATGATGATGGTGCAACATATGATCATCCAGTTGACGGGTTAAAAATTTGGGTTACTAATACTGAATATCTTCCACATGCTAAGAGTGAAATTGAAATTGATCACGGCGGTGCAATAGGTAGAGCTAGGTATGAAGTTTCAACAGTACAAGCAACAGCAATTACTGATACAAAAACTAGTATTACTGCGGTTGGACACGGCAGAGCTGTAGATGATTTAATTGAAATCCGTAATATGGTTATTGATTGTAGTTTAGGACAAAAAACTTATCCTGTAACAACACCAACAACAACTGTAACAGTTTTAGCAACAGGATTAACAGCAAACACATTTGAAGTGCAATTAGGCACAAGTGCAATTGCTCACACTTATGTTAGTGGCGGTGTTGTTAGTGGCCCAACTAGAGAAGATATTAGTGCGGCAACATATAACAACGGTACAGGTGTTCTAGCAATTACTACAGCTTCAGCACACGGACTTGCTTCAGGTAATACGTGTGACTTGTTTAGTTTGAAATTTAGTTGTGCTCACGGTATTCATGTTTATCCAGCACCAACACAATCAGGACTCTTTACTGTAACTGGTGTTCCTGATACTGATACAATAGAATTTTTCCTACCACCAAGCGCCATTGAACAAACTTGGAATAGTGGTGGTACATCAAAGTTTGCAAGTCCTTCATCTTCAGGTGTTTCAGTTAACGTTACTAATTTTGTGTATGATAATACAACTGGATTAGTTACAGTTACTACTAATAATGCTCACGGTTGGGGTAAACTAGATACTGTTAAAATTGGAGACGTAGTATTAAGTTGTAAGAATGGACAAAAAACTTATCCAGATACAGCCACTCCAGCAAAGAGCTCAGGATTCTTTACAATTTATGATGTTCCTACTACAACTAGTTTTGTATTTGATGCTGGTAAAAACGGAATAGTACACACTTACGTTAGTGGTGGTACAGCACAAAAATACACATATACTACAAGTGCTTCTGTTAATATAACAGGCTTTCACTATGCAAACTCAAGTAGAAGTGAAGCTGTTTATCAGTTAAATCTTGCTACAACAGGAGTAGACAATACAACAAAATCAGGATTACTTGCCACATTAGCACATGACGACAAAGTTATTATTAGAAATAACTTAAACTTCAGGTTCATTGGCGTTGATACAATTACTACTAAACCTAGTACTGCTATCGAAATGGATGAAGCTCCTAATCTAATATATAGATCAATAAATTACGGTGTAACAGATGCTATCGGTACAGCATTAGCGGCAACAGAAAGAGTTATTACTTTTGATAGTACATATCAATATATCAAATTAACTGTTGATAATGCTGAAGCGGCAAATAACACGTATGCCGCTACTGGTACTACAATGGGTAATACAGCAGGCGACGTTGTTATTGCTGTTAGTACAATTACATCACAAAGAGATAAAGACAGATTAAATGCAGGTGATATGATTTTTGCTTGGGATGGTAAAACTCATATTATTACTAGTTATACTGACCAGGTTGGTTTTGGTACAATTACAATTGAAGATCTTATACATTCAGATATTAACTTTCCATTAACTCCGGCAGGAATTGTTAGTACAGTAGTTAATGCTACAACGGTTGTTACTCTTAGAGTTGGCTTACAAAAAGATGAAAATGCTACAATTACTATTAATATTTCTACTTGTAGAGCAACAGGACATGACTTCTTAGATATTGGTTCAGGTAGCTTTAATAATTCTAACTTCCCGAATGTAACATTAGGACCACCATCCACGCAACCTGATCAAGAAAAAGAAACAGATGAACGTGATAAAGGTAGAGTATTCTACGTAAGTACAGACCAAGATGGATTCTTTAGAGTAGGTAAATTCTTTACAGTTGACCAAGGTACTGGTACAGTTACATTTGCGGCAAGTATTGCTCTAAGTAACTTAGATGGATTAGGATTTAAGCGTGGTGTTGTAGCTAGTGAATTTAGTGCAGACGATGCCATGACTGACAATGCTAGTGATTCAGTACCAACAGAATCAGCAGTTAGAGGATATGTAAATAGACGCTTAGGATTTAACCATGCAGGCGGTCCCGTAAGTAGTCAAATAGGGCCAGGGGCATTAGCTAGAAGTGGTGTATTAGCATTTACTGGTGATCAAAATGCTGGCGGAACTTATACCGTTGTAAACTTAAGAGATCCTTCAGGAGATCAAGATGCGGCAACTAAGAGTTATGTTGACGGATTAATTCAAGCTGGTGATACAATTCCAGAACAACTTGATGTAGAAACAAATAATCCAGCACCAGAACAATTACTTGTAACAACAGGAAAATATAGAATTTATACAAACCCAGCTAGTGGCGGTAACTTCCAAGTTAGTGATACTATTACAGGTAGTGGTACTGGAGCAACAGGTACAGTAGTTGACGTACAAAACGTTACACTAAACTCTGTAGCAATGAACTTATTAACATATACTTGGACATCAAGTCCAACTCAGTTTAACCTAGGTGATGTTGTTGATACTGGTGGGGGTGTTACAGCCCAACTAAATCAAGGTCCGTATTATGAATGGGCAAATGGTGTAGAACTACCAGCTACAGATGTTACACTTCATGTTGAAAGAACACAAACTGAATCAACTGTAGAACTTCGCTTAGTTGCTGATAGAATTGTAAATGCGGATGTAAATTCAGCGGCGGCAATAGCACAAAGTAAATTAAATCTTAATGCGGCAACTACAAGAATAAATGAAGTTGGAATTGTACAAGCAGACTTAGGTGTTGCTAGTTTTGATCAAGATATATTTACAGCAACTAGTGGTTGGGTTACAATAAACAATAATCAACTTAATTACAGAAAAATTATTAATATTGCTGATGGAACAGCATTAGGTAGAGCGGCTGGCGATTCGAGCTCAGGTGATGTTGCTGAAATTCCATTTTCAACTATTGTTACTGAAGGTGGAGGTGTTAATGATGCTGTTACTACAGTTGGTGCCGCAGATGCGTTAGTTAAAACACTATCAGACGGGAAAATAGATGTACAAGGATTAAAAGTTGATAGCTATTTAATTGTAGATACTACGGGTACTACAGTTCAGTTAAGCACACCAGGTGGTGCAGTATTCATGAGTTCAGTTGGTATAACTACTCCAACAGTTAGTGTACCAGGAAGTCTTGACATTGGAGCATCAGGTGTAACAGAAAGTATATTCCAAACTAACTCGGCACTAGCTGGAGAATCAAGATTAGGTGTTGACTGGATACAGTCTTCGTTTATTGAAGCACCAGGTGAACTTGATGCAAACTCAACAGGTATATCAATTGGTGCTAACACAGGTTATAGTGCGGCAGGACAAGTAACAATTGTGGCAGACGGTGCATCAGTACTTAAAGCAACATCAACAGGATTTGAACCAGCTTTAGATGATACATATATTATTGGTTCTGCAACTAAAAGATATAATACAATTTATTCTGCTACATTTAGTGGTACTGCAACACAGGCACAATATGCTGACTTGGCTGAGAATTACTTAGCTGATACTAAATTAGAAGCAGGAACCGTTGTAATATTTGGCGGTGATAAAGAAGTAAGTATGACACGCTTACATGAAGATAATAGAGTAGCTGGTGTTGTTTCAGAAAATCCAGCATACTTAATGAACTCTGCACAAGAAGGCGAATATGTTACACCAATCGCACTCCAAGGTAGAACAAAAGTTAAAGTTAAAGGCATGATCAAAAAAGGTGCAATGCTTGTAACTAGTTCACATGAAGGATTTGCTTGTATGACATCAAGTCCAAAAATTGGCACAGTAATTGGTAAATCACTAGAGGACAAAACTACTCCAGGTGAAGGACTAATTGAAGTTGTGGTAGGAAGAGTATAATGGCACAGCAAAATATTAACATAGGTAGTAGTGCAAACAAGGGTGACGGAGATCCGATTCGCACAGCCTTTACTAAAGTTAATGAGAACTTTACAGAACTATTTGCAAGACATGACGGCTCAATATCTCATGTTCAAGATATTAAAGGTTCTGTATTTGGTGAAGACTCTACTACATTAGTTGATGGATTAAACAGTAAAATTAATTTAGATGGAACTGTTAAAGGAAATATTATTCCTGACACTGATGTTACTTACGATATCGGTTCTAGTACACATCGTTTTAAAGATTTATATTTAAGTGGAAATACTATTCATTTAGGCACTTCTACATTAAGCGTAGATGCTAATGGTAACTTTCAATTAAGTGGTGGGCTTCAATCAAACAATCCAATAGTTGGTGATGATTCAACATTACTAGTTGATACTGCTAATAGTTCTATTCCGTATGCAGTATTAAGTGGTACTCCAACTATACCAACAAACAATAACCAATTAACAAATGGTGCTGGATTTATTACTGCTGAGACAATTACTTTAGCAACATTAAAAACAGAGGTAGCGGCAAGTACGGATTTCGCTGACTTTAAAACAAGGGTAGCGGCACTATAAATATGTGTAACATAGGAAACAACAATGGCAAATAGAATACCACTAATAGTTGATACATTAGATAGCAACAAATTAAAGGAATTACCAGTAGGCGATAACCTTGATTTAGGCGGTGCTGGAATCACTAATGCTGGAACTGTAAATGCTACTGATATTCGAATTAATAATGTATCATTTAATAATCCGTTTAGTGGTGATTATAATGACTTAACAAATAAGCCAACTATTCCAACACTTCCGACAGCGGTAAGTCAACTTGCTAATGATGTAGGATATTTAACTCCAGGTACTACTACAACATCAATTACTGAAGGTAATAATTTATATTATACTGTATCTAGAGTTGATGCAAGAGTAAATGCACAAACAGGTGCAAGTTTAGATCTAAGTCAAAAATTAGTAAGTGATTTAAAAGATGTAGCGGCTGTTACAGCAGGCGATGATGGAAAAGTTTTATACTATGATCATCCATCTACTTCTTGGAAGTGGAAAACAGATGCTGGTGGTGTAACAAAATTAACACTATTAAATGACGTAGATACAGTTACAGGAACTGATGACAATAAAATTTTATATTATGATCATGCTACTACATCATTTAAATGGAAACTAGATACAAGTACATTTACATTTAGTATAGGTGCTGATGATTCAACATTAAGAACTATTAGTTCAAATGAATCAATTAAGTTTAACGGCGGAACAGGTATTACAACAACTAGTGATGCTGAAGGCAACCTTACATTTACTATTGGTGATTTAACTCATTTACAAGATGTAAGTACAGCAGGTGCAACTAACGGACAAGGCTTAGTATATAATTCAGGTGCTGGAACATGGGGACCAGGAAATATTGCAAGTGGAATTAGTGATATTAATGATCTTGGTGATGTTGATACAGTTTCAACAACACCTGTTAATGATTACGTGCTAAGTTGGAAAACGTCAACATCAAAATGGGAACCTAGAGTATTAAATAATGTTGATGCGGCAACTGTTACTGCGGCACCAGATGCTAGTAATACTACTCAGTTTGTAACTTTTGTTGCGGCAAGTGATAGTAATGGGCAGGCATTAAGTACTGAGACTGGATTTACTTATAATCCATCAACAACTGTACTTTCTGCACCGACTGTAGCGGCAACTACATTTCAAGCTACAAACCTTAATATTTCAGGAGCAATTGCAAACGGAATAAACGAAGTTTCATTTGCTGGCGATTTAAAAATTGCAACATCAAACGAAGTTAGATTTTACGATACTGATAATACAAACTATTCAGGATTTAGAGCGCCTACTAACTTAACATCAAATATAACATTTACATTACCAGACGGTGACGGAACAAGTGGACAAGTTATTACAACAGATGGAGCAGGAACATTAAGTTGGAGTTCAATATCATCAGGCGAAGTAAACGAATTTTCATTTAAAACAATTTCAGTTTCAGGACAAACAGATGTAGTAGCTGACACTAAAACAGATACTTTAACACTTGTCGCTGGTACTAATATGACCATTACTACAAGTAATGATGAAATTACATTTAATGCTTCAGGTGGCGGCGGAACACCTGGTGGTGCTGATACACAAGTACAATTTAACGATTCAAGTACATTTGGTGGCGATGCAGGTTTAGTATATAACAAAACTACTGATACACTAACAGGTGTAAACATTACAGCTACAGGAACTATTGAAGCTGATATTATAAAAACATCAGGAACAGGTGTACCAACATTTACAAGTGCAAGTAATATACTTTTTGATGCGGCAAATGCCGTTGTAATACAAAAGTCACCTTTACGTTTAGGATCATTTGATACTAATGGAATTGCAGGATTAGTTGGACAAGATGGTGATATAATTTACAATAGTTCAGAAAAACAATTAGTATTTTGGAACGGGAGTATTTGGGCATCAACAAATGATAGCTTCTCATTTACTGTTGGTGCTGACGATTCAACATTAAGAACTATTACAAAAGACGAAGGCATTAAATTTATTGGTGGAAGTGGAATTGATACAACTAGTGATGCCGAGGGCAATATTACAATTGCTTCCGGTGGACCAACTATAACATATACTGTAACTGCTAATGGTTCAACTGCATATAGATTTGCAGGACCTGGTATCGATGGAACAACAGATAATCCCAACTTTACATTATATAAAGGATTTACATACATCTTTATTAATGATGCCGGAGGAAGTCACCCATTTGCTATTAGAGTTAGTAACGGTGGCGCTGACTTTACAGAAGGTGTAACAGGATCACAAACAGGAACACAAACATTTGTACCACAGCATGATACTAGCGACTCGGCATTAGTTTATCAATGTACAAGTCATGCAGGTATGGTCGGTAACTTAACAATAGTGTAAGGAGAAGCTATGAGTGAAAAACATTATGTTGTTTCTTTACACAAGGGCTTTAATAAAGACGAAATAATTAACGACCTTAATCGAGATACAACTTTAGATTCTAAAGTTGATAGTAATATAATCCCTGACAGAAAAGTAGACAACGTAAATACTAGACCTTCTAGTAAACGTATGTTTGAAATAGCCTTAACAGACGAGGAAGCAATTAAACTTCAAAACGATCCTAGAGTTGGCGGCATTGAAGTACCTGAAGTATGGTCCGATGATTGGTTAGACTACGAACAAGGTGCAGATTGGACTAGAGAAGTTGCTGTTGATGATTTAACAAGAGGTAATTGGGGATTATTAAGACAAATTTCTAAAACAAATGCTTGGGGGCTTAATACTACAAATGATCTTAGTGCTGGAACAACTTATGACTACCATTTAGACGGTACAGGTGTAGACTATATACATCAAGAAGGTAGTAAATTTAGATATACACATGAGCAATGGCAAGACAGAAACGGCGTAAGTCGTTTAGTACCTTTCCAGTGGAATACACTTCCTAACTGTGGTGCTATTCCTACTATTGATTATACTAATGTAACAGGTGCAGGTGGTCATGCAACACATTGTTGCGGAACAGCCGTAGGAAAAGATTATGGCTGGGCTAAAAATTCTGCAATTTATAATATACCTTATCTCAGTTTAGATCAAGCATTTTGGTTTGATGCAATAAAAGAATTTCATAGAGCTAAAGCAGTTGATCCAGTTACTGGATTTAAACGTCCAACAGTAGTAAGTGCAAGTTGGGGTAAAAAAGCTAACTTCACTTCTATAACCGATATTCAATTTAGAGGTGCTAGTGTAGGAAGTGTTAAAAGTGCAGACTTTGGAATGATTGGTGATACTAATGGGAGATTTAATGCGGCTACTTTTGGATTACAAGCTGAAGTTGAAGAAATGCAAGATGAAGGTGTACATTATTTTAAAAGTGCAGGAAATCAAAAACAAAAACTTTGCTATTCTGGAGATATAGATTATGATAATCATATTATTCGAAGTGTTGCTACAGGAAGTATTACCGCAGGAGATCCAGTATATTATAATAGAGGCGCAGGTAACATAGGTCCTGATACTGTTGTAGTAGGTAACTTAGATAGTATGTTATACAATAATATAGAAGCTACAAATGAAGGTAGTGACAAAGGTCCTAGAGTTGACGTATGGGCGGCTGGAACAGATATTGTAAGTGCTCATAGTACAAACGATACAGCAATTTACCAACGTGATGGAACATCAATGTCTACACCACAAGTAGCAGGAATGAGTTGTTTATTATTACAATTAAATCCAGGCTGGACCCCTGCACAATTACGTAAGTGGTGGCATGATAATTCAATTAAAGACTTAATGCATCAAGGTTCAACAGACGAAGGCACTCCAAGTACTTTCTTTTCAAATCCCAGAAGCTTAATGAACGGTACAAATAGAATAGCTTATTTTCCTTTTGCGGCTAATAGAGCATTAACAATGAGGAGCGAGTAATGGCTGACGAAAAACTTTATATTGTCGTTACTAAAAAAGGAATTAATATTGACGAAGTAGAAGCTGAATTAGAAAGAGATACTGATGGTGATGCATCAGCTAGTGCTCATGTTCCAGGTAGAACTGTTGACGTAGCGTATGCTAAGAAATTTAATAATAGAATTACCCATTATATGTTAACAGATGCCGAGGCGGCTGAATTATCAAAAGATTCAAGGATACACACAGTATCATCTAAAGCCGATCCTGAAACAGAACAATTATATGCAGTACAAAATGCCAAATTTGATAGATCAACTACTAATAGTCAAGATGCAGTTAATTGGGGATTAAAAAGACACATTCTTAAAGAATATGATTCGGCGGCGGCAAGTAATTCATACACAGGAGATTATAATTATTCACTAGATGGTACTGGCGTTGATATTGTTATACAAGATGATGGTGTTGATCCTACAGGACATCCAGAATGGAGAGATGCCGCAGGTAATTCAAGATTTATACAACTAGACTGGAATACAATTATTCCAGGTTGTATGCCTGCAACTCATTATTCCAACTCTGATTCATCTGGTGGAAATGCAAATGAACACGGAAGTCACGTAGCAGGAATTGCCGCAGGTTATACCTACGGTTGGGCCAAGAATGCAAAAATTTATTCTGTAAGAAAATTTGGTGGATCAAGTGCAATAAACGCCGATGATGTTTTTGACTGTATAAGAGTTTGGCATGAAAATAAACCTATTGATCCTAACACAGGATTTAAACGTCCTACTATTGTAAATCAAAGTTGGGGCTACAGTTGGTATTATAAAAATGGTACATTTGGTAATGCTCAAATGCAAACACTATTTTACCAAGGTGTCAATCAAAATATTACTCCAAGAGTATGGAATTCATCGGATGATCAATATGGAGCTGTTAATAGTAGACATCCAATGGAGTATACTCCCGTTGATGTTGAA
>Ga0080013_1000289_pt1 | contig 71580 bp, 63 predicted proteins | sample ETNvirenome_6_85_FD_69236 | JGI IMG/M metagenome (GOLD analysis project Ga0080013, IMG submission 69236) | Marine viral communities from the Pacific Ocean - ETNP_6_85 (SPADES assembly) (version 2) | ecosystem: Environmental > Aquatic > Marine > Oceanic | place: Pacific Ocean | collected 2013-06-19
TGGCGGAAAAGATTCCGGAGGTGTTGCAGTCTTTGGTGGCGACATGGTCGTTAGCGGAGGGTTGGTTATTGGCGGCGCGCCAACCGAGTCAGCTGATGGTTCTACGCAGGACTTTGTTGTTAATACCAAAGATGATGCCGGCATAATACATGTCTCAGGTCAAAACAACTACATACAGTTTCGAACATCGGACTCTTCTGGCCAGCTTTCCCTAGGTGAGGATACATTCTTTCACGTATCAGGAACAACTGGCGGAAAAGATTCCGGAGGTGTTGCAGCTTTTGGTGGTGATGTTGTCATTTCAGGCACATTGTATGATGCTAGTGTCTCTGGAACGCCAGGAAAGATTACATCTAATGATCTTATAACAACACAGATGACTTATGCTGTAACAGACGATGACAGCGCTGCATCTAATGGTTCTGCGCTCTTTCTTGTTTTTGACAGCAACGGAGGCCCTTATGGTTTGTTCTATAGCGCAAACAGTGGCGGCGCGCCATCAGCATGGTCATCGAGCGGTGGAGGCATGGTTAAGATAGCATACAATGCTGACCCAGCTGCCAACTTATACGGCATACAAGTTTACTTTGATTATGACGCTTCTAGCGACGATCAAAGAATACTCGCTAATTTTGCGTCATACGGCGGTCTAAACATGACAGTCATGACTTACACAGGAAGAGTTTTGCATATTAAACATGATGCTAGTGCTTCTTCAAACGGTGTAGCTCTATATCATGACTGGAACGCGTCCGGAGGAGCTACAGAGCGCATTCTAGCAGTAGTGCCAAACAACTCTGATGGGTCTGTTAAAACTTCTTCCACAACAGCGGGAATGGTTGTAAATTCATAGTTCTAGTTAGACCGGTCTAAAAAAATAAAAAAAATATTGTAAACTGATAGAAAAGATCTTATCTTAAAATTAATTCTATTCAAACAAACTCGGACTCGGACTCGGCCTCTTCAACATCTTCTTAAACTTCTTAAGAGATCTTTCTAACAAGAAGCTTTAATACTTTAACTAATAAGTAGATGATGTTATTATCACTCTGCACTTATATAATGTCAGGAGTGATAGTATGAACTTTAATAACCCATTCAGCAGCTCTCCAAACATACAAATCTATCCGGAGACACAAGTAGTTTTCGTAGCTGATCTTTTTGTTCAGCAGTATGTTGGTGGAGCTGAACTTACAACTGAAGCACTGATCAGTAAAAGCCCAGTAAAGACTCAAAAAATTCTATCCAAAGATGTTACAGTTGATCTTTTAGAACAAGGACACAAAAAACACTGGGTATTTGGAAATTTTGCTGCTCTCAACCTAGATTTGATTCCTACGATTGTAGCTAATATGAGCTATTCAGTTTTAGAGTATGACTACAAATATTGTCAGTTTAGATCGCCAGAAAAGCACAAATTTGTATCTCTTGGAAAGGGCTGTGATTGTGATCAAAGTGAGCATGGAAAAATTATTTCTGCTTTTTTCTATGGAGCAAAATCACTCTGGTGGATGAGTGAGGGCCAGCAAGAACACTACTACAATATTTTTCCTTTCCTATCAGAAAAATATAACTCAGTTTTAAGTTCAGTCTTTAGCGATGATTTTTTTGTCAAAATTAAAGAGATTAGAAACGAAAACAAAGAAGCTGAAAGAAAAGGGTGGATTGTCTTAGGATCGAATTCATGGATAAAAGGTGCAGATCAAGCCGAGCAGTGGTGCAAAGATAACAAGAAAGACTATGAAATTGTCTGGAATCTACCTTATGAGGAAGTTTTAGCAAAATTAGGCACCGCAGAAGGATTTGTGTATCTACCTCAGGGATCTGATACATGCCCTAGAATGGTAATAGAAGCTAAGCTTCTAGGATGTAAGCTGCACCTAAATGATTATGTTCAGCACAAAGATGAAGAATGGTTCAGTACTGACAACATATTGGAAATTGAAGAGTACCTTTACGGCTCTAGAGCATTATTTTGGAATAGAATTATGAGCGATATAAATTATAAACCCTCAATATCCGGCTACACAACAACTTATAATTGCATCGATCAAGAGTATCCTTACGAATCATGCGTAGCTTCTATGCTAGAATTTTGTGAGGAAGTAGTTGTCGTCGATGGTGGTTCTACAGATGGAACTTGGGAAAAGCTAACGACTTTAGCAGAAACAGAAGAGAGACTAAAAATACACCAGATTACCCGAGACTGGTCACATAAAAGATTTGCTGTTTTTGATGGGGAGCAAAAAGCTGAAGCTAGAAAGCTTTGCACTAAAGAGTACTGCTGGCAAATGGATGCTGACGAAGTTGCTACTGATAATATTATGGAGAAAGTAACAAACTTCTGCAGATCATGGCCTAAGGCAGCTGATCTGGTTTCTTTTCCTGTTGTAGAATTCTGGGGAAGCGAAGAAAAAGTTAGAGTAGATGTCAATCCGTGGAAGTGGCGTCTTAGCAAGAATCTTACTCATATTACTCATGGGATTCCAGCAGAACTAAGAAAGACAGACGAAGACGGAGATCTTTATGCAGCCCCTGGAACAGATGGATGTGATTACGTGCATGTAGATACCGGTGAAAGAATTCCTCATGCAACTTTCTATAATGAGCCGGCTCATAATGCTAGAGTTCATGCCCTCAACGGTAATGAAAAAGCTCTAGAGGAATATGAGGCATGGTTTAAAAATTGTGTAAATTTACTGCCAGGTGTTAAACATTACTCGTGGATGAACATTTCTAGAAAAATAATGACCTATAAGAACTATTGGCAAAAGCACTGGGAATCTCTTTACGATATTGCTCAAGAAGATACACCAGAGAACAATATGTTTTTTGATAAAAAATGGTCGGATGTTACAGAAGAAGAAGTTCATGAGCTAGCTAAGAAGCTAGCATCAGAAACTGGTGGACACGTTTTTCATGCTAAAATAGACTGGGAACGTCCGACACCTTATATAAAGGGTCTGTAGATGGAAAATAATCTAGATAAAAACCTTGCAGAAGAAGTTGATAGGTTGGTAAGCCTCAAAGGGAAAGATAACTGGAGAGGAACAAGAACCGACGAAAACTTTGATTTAATTCAGAGAACCTATAGCTTTGGAGTTAGAAATTGCTATAAAAAGAAAGAACAAGGTCATGACTCTTATGTCGATTTACAGTCCTCACGAGGAATAGGCATAGAAGAAAACGACAACATTGATAGAATCATGTCGACAATTGATGACTCGCTTGAATTGATTTCGTCTGACTTAGTCAGAATTAGAGAGTTAGAGTACATATTTGACAACAAGGAATTATTTCCTAATGGGTTTAATCACACAGGGCTCGTAGAGTTAGGCTTTCGTGTGCCCAGGCTTATGAAATACTATAGTGAAACTTATGAAATACCAGCGTGGGGCTACGACATTTCTCCTCTTTCATTAGGGGTTACACAAAAACTAAATCATGATGGAAGGCTATATGATTTTGATGCATGCGATCAAAATTTGGATCTAAGCGGTGCATCTTTGTTGATTTCTTATCATATGCTAGAGCATTTATCAGACCCGCTTAAAGCTGTTAAAAAGATATATCAAGAAATGGACGCTGGGTCTTACTTTCACGTAGAGATTCCAATTGAACCTGGAATGCCTCGCCTTGAGTTTGCGCATATGTTTCCATTTGAGCCAAAAGATATGGGTCACATGCTAACAGAAGCCGGATTCAAGCTCTTTTCTTTATCTTACCAAACTCATGTGGGTGGTCCCCACATTGAAAGATATTTTGCTGGAAAAGTGTAGTGAGTAATAGATTCGTCTTCATAATGCCGGCATACAATGCTCAAGATACAATTTCTAGAGCAATAATGTCTGTGTGGTTTCAAACATATCCAAATTGGAAAATAGTCATTAGAGACGATATGTCATCTGACCATACTCTTGCAGTAATCGACAACCTACGAAGACAATTGGGATTATTTGATGATGATAGACTATCAGTTACATCAAATACAGAAAAGATGTGGGAAGTAAGAAACATTGTTGAAGGGCTTAAGGAGTGCGAGCCTAGCGATATTATTTGTCGCCTAGACGGTGATGATTGGTTATGTGACTCTGATGCGCTGACAATTATAGATCACAAATACAAAACTACCGGGTGTGATGTTTTATGGACATCTCACCGTTGGGCTTTTACAAATCAAAACATATCAGGGCCTCTTCCGCAAAATGCTGATCCTTATAAACACCCATGGGTCTCTTCTCACTTAAAGACATTTAGAAAATCTCTTGTTGAGGGTATCAACGATGAAAATTTTCGAGGTGCCAATGGAGAATATTTCAAGAGAATAGGCGACCAAACAATCTACCTGCCGGTGCTACATCAATCTGCAGGAAATTGGCATTACGAGCCCATAGTAGCTTATCACTATACAATAGACATGAACCCTAGCACATTTCAGACGAATGATGCTCTGTTTCAAAAAAGTGAAGGAGAGTATTTGCGATCCCGTGGGTACATAGAATGAAAAAAAACAATTGCTTTGAGAAATATAAAAATTTTCATTTTGGAGAGTCAGTTTTCGTCATCGGAACAGGCCCTACACTAGTTGATTTTTTCCCGCAATCTGATCAATATGAGAATATTGTCAAAATTGGATGCAATGCTTTAGTCTACTCAGATGATGTTGAATTAGATTACTATTTTATTGGTGATCCGCAAACTAAAGCAAGAAAAAAATCTTTTATTAGCGATCCGCAACCCTACAGAGATTATAAGCCAAAAATTGAAAAATTTTGTCGTCTCAGTGAAAGCAAACCCCATTGTCTTACAACTGTAAACGGTGGGCCTTTACAGCATGCTAAACATTACTCTAGTGCTAGATACTCAAAATATATAGAGGGATATTACCCTCTCGATATTGTTACTGAGCCCATCAATCCTATAGGCTCAATTTCAATGGACATGATGCAATTTGCACTTTTTGCAGGTTTTAAGACTATATTTTTGTTAGGGCAAGATTGCAACTATAATCAAAAAACTGCTGCTGGTGCAAAGGCTCATTTCAATGAAGATGCTCTGAAACATTACGAAACTGTTGCTACAAGAGTGGTTCGATATTGGGAAAAAATGGCAAAATTTATTGAGAATGAACACAAAGATGTCCAAATATTTTCTGTCAATCCGATTTCCTTGAAATTTTTCAATGAAATTTCATATGATAAGATTACAGAAACTAATGAATCAAGAAGAAGATACTTTGGTCTCTGTTAAGAAAAATTTATGAAAAAAAATAAAAAAATTCTAGGAACATGGCAGGGAAAGCGATATGATTATTCCGATTTTGAAAAAATGACCATGAAATATCTAGTTGAAAAACTAGATTTATTGAATAAATCATTTAATGTTGTAGGAATTAAACAGTCATTTGAAGATGAGGGGGCTCTTTTATCTGATGTTCTAACAATGAGGAGAATAACAGAGCTGTGCAATCTAGAAATGTATGTAAAAATTGGGGGATGTGAAGCTATTACAGACATTAATAATTGTGCAACAATGGGCATTAATAATATTATTGCCCCCATGGTGGAAACACCCTATTCATTTCAAAAATTTATCAATGCTGTCAAAAATATTACCCATACCCACTATTATTTTCTTTGTGAAACCAAAACAGCTTACAACAACATAGATGAAATTTTTAAAACTTCCGAAGCTTCAAAGCTTTCGGGTGTAATAGTGGGAAGATCCGATTTTGCTAAATCTTATAATCTAGATAAGGCCAGGGTAAACGAAGATTTTTTGGGAAAAAAAGTAAAAGATATTTTTGAAAAAAGCAAAGAAAGAGGATTGATAACTACCATGGGTGGAAATATCTCTGTAGATTCTGTAGAATTTATTCAATCCCTTTATGAGAAAGGCTTGCTTGATAAAGTAGAAACAAGAAATATTGTAGTGGAGCTAAATGATAATAATATAAAAGATTTAAAAAGCACAATTGAGGCAGTCATTATGTATGAAATTGAGTGGCTTCGTTTCAAGGCAATAAATTATACTAATATTGGAGAATCTTATCTTCGCAGAGTATCTATTTTAGAAAATAGAATCAAATGAATAATAGATTTAAAACACTTCAGAGATTGCTTCACGAAGAAAAATGTTTTAAAATGATTTGCGGCGCCGGCAATGAAGATAAAAAGTACGTAAAAAAACTTGCGCTAATTTACACATTGGCAGGTGCAAAGGTTCTAGACGTGTCAGCCAATGTAGAAGTAGTCAAATATGCTGCCCAAGGTATTGATTATGCATTTGATATTGCTAAAAAATTAGGTGTAAAATTAATTACAAGACCATTTATAATGGCAAGCATTGGCATGCCCGGGGATCATCATGTGAGAAAATCTTATATTGACCCTAATACTTGTGTGGGGTGTAATTTGTGTATACCGGTTTGCCCAACAGATGCTATTCCTGAAAATTTTACTAATTTTTTGGATCACTTTAAATCACTGGGTGGTTCATATGAGAAAAAAGATCAAGAAAAAGAAATTGTGATTAAGGACTTGTGCATTGGCTGCGGAAAATGTAGCAACATCTGTCCCAAAGATGAAATTATATCTTATAGACATAATGAAAAAGAGTTGCGAAATTTACTTCCAAAGTGCTTAGAAGCCGGCGCTGAATCCTTTGAATTGCATGCTGCCGTGGGTGAAGATGAAGTAACACTAAAAGAATGGAAAACAATTACAGATATTAATTCTACCAATTTTAATTCTATGTGCCTGGATCGACTAAATTTGGGAAATCTAAACTTAGAGCATAGAATACAATTGGCAAAAAAAATCTCCGGAGAAAAATTAATAATCCAGGCAGACGGCTATCCAATGAGTGGTGGCGAAAATGACTTTAATACTACACTACAGGCAATTGCCTGTGCAGATGTTATTAATAAAAAATTCAATATGAGGATAAATAAAAAATCAGCAGGCGGAGTTGTGGGTAAAGCTAAGTTATCATCTAAGCAATCTTATAGAAACCATGGTCATCATTTGGGTATTTATATTGTGCTCTCTGGCGGAACGAATAAACTATCTAAGGAGCTAGCTAACATGTGTAATGTTAGAGTTAATGGCGTAGCAGTAGGAACATATGCCCGTGATATTGTGGAAAAATATGTTCAAAATAAAAATTTCTACAATAATATTGATATCATTAAAAAAGCATATAAAGATGCATCTAAATTAGTTTATGCAAATATTGGGAGCATTCATGAATAAAAAATTAATAATAGCAGTTGATTTTGATGGAACGCTATGTGAATATTCATTTCCAAAAATTGGAGAACAAACAGAAAGTCATGAAAAATTAATGAAAATTCTCATTCAAATGCAGAATGATGGACACAAATTGATACTGTGGACAAATAGAGGAGATAATGAAAAATACCCTGTTTTAACCGAAGCAGTAGAATGGTGTGCTAACAAAGGATTAAAATTTGATGCTATTAACGAGAACTTGCCCGGGCAGATAAAAATATCCGGATTTAGCCCTAAAATTATGGCTGATTTTTATATTGATGATAAAGCCCTTGAATTTAATAATGATCTTTCTATGAGAAGTACATTACAATTTTTAAAAGGTTTAGAGTAAGAGAAAAAATGCTTAAAGCGCTAATACCGGTAAGATCAGGCTCTGTAAGAGTAAAAAATAAAAACATTAGACCATTTGCAAACTCTACATTATTAGAAATAAAAATTAGACAACTTCTTAGAATTGATAAAATTGATGAGGTTTGCGTAAGTTCAGATTCTGATGAAATGTTGAAAATGGCAAAATCTCTGGGCGCAACTCCAGTACGCCGTGATGCAAAATATGCTTCTAGCGATTCATTGATTAATGATGTTTGGGCACACATGTCACAAAATATTGTTTGTGAACATGTGCTCTACACAAATGTCACAAACCCATTGGTGCGAGACGAAACATATGACAAGTGCATAAAACAATATTTTGAAAGCATAGACGATTATGATTCGCTTAACACAGTATCAATTATTAAAGAATTTTTGTGGCTTGGGGAAAAACCCATCAATTATGATTGGAAAAAACAACCCAGATCTCAAGACTTACCTGATGTTTTTTATCCTAATTTTGCTATTAATATTCTTAAAAGAGCAACAATGGAAAATCAGCGAAGTGTAATTGGTAAAAAATTTTACCCTTATGCGCTAGACAAAATAGAATCTATAGACATTGATGATGAAGAAGATTTTTTAATAGCTGACCTTCTTTACCATCACTTGAAAAGAAAAATAACGGAACATAAGAAATGAAAGACTCACCTTTGAGAAGCACAAAATGAATAAAGTAGAAAGCAAGCTAATGGATCCGACTAATTTATTTGCTAATGCCCCAGAAAAGACAAAAAAAGAAAAATCACAAGAAATTAGAGAGCATTCTTTTCCTGATGAAACAGAGCAGATCGGAATAGACTTTGACGGTGTTGTGCACAGAAACTCAAAAGGATTTTTTGATGGAACAGTATACGATGATCCGGTAGACGATATTGAGTCGCTTCTAAAAGAGCTCAGCAGCAAATATAAACTAGTTCTTTTTTCTGTCAAGGCAAGAAAAGATAGAATGCTGATAAATGGAAAAACAGGCACTGAATTGATTCATGATTGGCTTGTTGAGAAAAACTTAAGGCACTATTTTGTTGAGATAACTTCAGAAAAACCGAGAGCTGTTTGCTACATAGACGATAAAGCAGTTTATTTCAAAGCTGTAGATACATGCATAGTTCAGCTAAAAGAAAGAGGAATACTATGAAAAAAATGTATGTCAATCGAGCACCGGTCGAAGGTCCATGGGGTGGAGGAAACAATTTCGTAAAAGCACTATATCAGTATGGTAAAGACTATGATTTTGATGTTTCAAACAGGCTTGATGAAAATACTGATGTTGTATTTATGATAGACCCAAGACCAGATCAAACTGGATTTTCTATCAAGGAGATTTCTGCTTTTAAGGAATATAAGCCGTCATCAAAACTAGTCTATCGAATAAACGAATGTGATGCTAGGAAGGGTGAAGTCAATAAGATAGACCCACTAATTTCTTATGCTAGCAATTTTGTAGATCTTTCTGTTTTTATTTCTGGCTGGATAAAAGACTATCATACAAAAGAAGATTGGCACTGCAATAACAACGAAGTGATATTCTCAGGTACAAATAAAGATCATTTTATTCCGGGTGAAAAAATCAACAATGGAAAAATAAACTTGGTGACACATCACTGGTCAGACAATCCATACAAAGGGCAAGATATCTATGAGCTTTTAGACTCTTGGGTAGCCACTAATAAAGACTTTGCTTTTACATACATTGGAAGGACGAAAGCTAGCTTTGAAAACACATGTGTTTTACCGCCAACTTTTGGCAAAGACTTGGGAGAAAAACTAAGTAAGTATGATGTGTATGTTTCAGCCTCAAGGCATGACCCAGGACCCAATCACATTATTGAAAGCTTAGCATGCGAAATTCCAACTTATGCTCACTCTGCCTCCGGGGGAGCTGTTGAAATGGTAGGTGACTCTCATGTTTATGATTCTTTTGAAGCTTTAGAAAAGATACTTTTGCAAAAAAAATTCCCAAAAAACGAAGGCTTGTTGGTCCCTAATGACTGGCAAAAATGTATGAAAGAGTATTTCGAGTCTATTTGGAAAGTTTTATGAAATGGGGCCTGATTGGTTTTGGAAGATGGGGAAAGATACTGTCATATGCCATCAGCAAAAACTATCATCTGAAGGCTGTGTCTTCTCGCAATGTAGACAGAGTAAGAAGTGACATAAAAGAAAAAAGCTTGGGTTATAAAGCCATGTCAAGCGAGCAGATATTTGAAGATTCTGAAATAGAAGTTGTTGCTGTAACAGTTCCAATTGAAAGTTTATTTTTTTATGCAAAAGAGTCTATTGAGAAAGGCAAGCACGTCTTTTTAGAAAAACCTGGCCCGAAGTCAAAAGAACAGTTAGTGATACTAAAAGATGCTGCCAAAAGAAACAATGTGGTATGCTATACAAATTACATTTATTCTGAAGACTTAGCTTTAAAATTTTTAGTAGAAAAAATAGCTTCGTCATCTATAAAAAGCATTTTCATTAGCTGGGACAAATGGGGAACTTTCAATAACGATATTATCGATAATTTAGTAACACATCAGCTGTCTGTTCTTTTGAGAATAATCAAAAAACCTCTCAGCTTGATCGATGTTCAAATTGAAAAAAATAAATTTTTTGCAAGCTATGAGACAAAAAATACTAGAATATCTTTAGAGATTAATCGTATTTCTAAAATGAACAAAGGCATGCAAATGAAAATAATAACAGAAGACAGCATTTATAACTGGTCTCCTGGAAAAGTCACATGTATGAAGAAAAATATCTTTACAGATGAAAGTGATATGCTAGTCAATCAAACAAAAAGAATGAATAGCATGGTTGAAAGTATGAGCTTAGATTCTAATTTTAGTCTTGTCGAAAAAGTGAATAACCTAGTCTTAAACATAAGAAGTTTTTCAAAATGAAGATAGCAGTTGTCGGAGCTGGAATATTTGGGGTAACATTTGCGCTTAAATTATCTAAAGAGTACGATGTTACTTTATATGAAAAGAGCTCTGATATTATGACAGCAGCTAGCAGAGCAAACCAGCTTCGCCTCCACCGAGGATATCATTATCCTAGAAGTCCGGATACTGTAAGAGATCTTCTAGGGTCAATTGACTTTTTTGAAAAAGAATACAAAGATGCAGTTGTAGGGTGCCACGAACATTTTTATTGCATTGCAAAGAATGATAGCATGACATCGCCAAAACAGTATTTAGACTTTTGTAATGAATTTGACTTGGAGTATCAGGTTGTTGACAACTTTCCGCATGTTTGTCATGACAAAATTGGGTTGACAGTCAAAGTAAAGGAAAAACTTCTAGACTATTACAAAATATACAATATATGTTGGGAAAGATTACTAGCCTCCAGCATAAAAAGAAGATTTCTAAAAAAGTTCTCAAAAGACGATATTGATCATTTTGATATAATCATTAATTGCACGTATGCAGACATCAATAATCTCTTAGATGCAAAAAGCCAAAGGGAATATCAGTTTGAAGTCTGTGAAAAAATTTTAGTAAAAATGCCTAGTGAAATGGTCAACAAAAGCATCGTTGTGATGGACGGCCCGTTTATGTGCGTGGATCCATATGGCAAAACAGGCTTGTCTCTTTTAGGAAACGTCGTCCACGCAATACATGCTACAAATACAGGAATTGCACCCAAGATACCCACCCTAATACAAAAAGATTTAAATGCTGGCGTGGTTAAAAATCCTACTATTACTAATTGGAAAAAATTTATACAAACAGGAAGAGAATATATCCCAAGTCTTGATAGTGCTGAGTATCGAGGATCGATGTTTACTACTCGGGCTGTACTGCCAAATATGGATAAAACAGACGGCCGTCCTACCATTGTCTCCAAGCCATATTCTAAAATAATAAATGTGTTTTCCGGAAAAATAGACACATGTGTGATGGCAGCGCAAGACACCTTGGGGATACTTTCCAGGCTTGAAGGATACTGATGAGAATACACTTTTCAAATGTTAACTTTTCTTCTAATACAGGCCCAAACTCTTTCGGATCTAGGCTTGCACAGGAGTTAACAATACAGGGTCACGATATTGTAGAGGCAGACAAACCTTATGATGCTTTCTTAATCTTTATAGAGCCATCCTCTAATCCTTATCCTGGTGCCAGAGTGGTTCAAAGGTTAGATGGTATTTGGTTCAAACCAGAAGAGTTTCATACCCACAACAAAATGATTAAGTGGGCTTATGATAATAGCGATTTTGTAGTTTGGCAAACAGAATTTGACAAGAAAATGACGACCAAGCACTGGGGTGAAAGAAAGGGTAAAGTGATTCATAACGGCATAGATCTAAATGAGTATGCTGTAACAGATAAAAGTCTTCACGAAATCAGGCGTGATTATGATAAGGTTTTTGTTTGCTCTTCAAACTGGCATAGACAAAAAAGACTCAAAGAAAATACAGAGTTATTTTTTGAAATTAAGAAAAAACACCCAAATGCTTGTTTGATAGTAATGGGAAACTCCCCTGATTTTACTGTAGAGCACAAAGATGTTTTCTATACAGGCGCAATCCCTCATGATTTGTGTTTAGAAGTTTTTGCTATGGCAGACTGGATGATACATTTGGCGTGGCTAGATCATTGCCCAAATGTAGTGGTTGAATCAATATCACAAAAATGTCCCGTTATATGCTCTAGCTCTGGTGGGACACAAGAAATAGTAAAAGGGAACGGTCTAGTCTTACCAGAGAATAAAATTTATAATTTTGAGCTTCTAGACTATGATAAACCATACGAGTTATCTGTAGTACCTCTGGAGCTTCCTAACATTCAAGTTGATAATTCCTACCTGGATATCAAACAAGTAGCACAGAAGTACATCAGAGTTTTGGAGAAGACAACACCATGAGTATTTTTATATTAGCACCAAATGAAAACTGGATTTGTGATAGATTCGTTGAAGAATGGAAAAACACTAACCCATTGTCAACAACAGAAAATATCTATGAGTCTTCTATAGTATGGCTTTTAGCTGACTGGTGTTGGAATCAAGTTCCGGAAGAAGTTTTATCCACAAAAAAAGTTGTAGTCTCTGTTCATCACATTACGCCTGATAAGTTTGGAGATGTTGAAAAAGATGACTTCGAAAACAGAGACAAATATGTGGATCTTTATCATGTTCCATGCGAAAAAACAAAAGAACAAATAACACCCTATACAAAAAAACCTATATGGGTGCAACCCTTTTGGGTAAATGATAAACTGTGGTTTGAAACAAGCAAAGAAGAAAAGACTGAGCTTAGAAAAAAGATGGGCTTAGATGATTCACATATTCTAATAGGATCTTTTCAGAGAGACACAGAAGGCCATGATCTAATCAGTCCAAAATTAGAAAAAGGACCTGATTTATTTTGTGATGCTGTTGAAGAACTCAGCAAACATTATCAGGAGCAAGGAAAAGAAGTAAGAGTTTTTTTAGCAGGTTGGAGACGTCAATATGTTATGAAAAGATTGGATGAAGCTAACATAAAATACTATTATGCAGAGCTACCACCATTTGAATTAGTCAACAAGTTATACAATGCTTTAGACTTGTACATTGTTGCTGCTCGTTATGAAGGCGGGCCGCAAGCTATTGTTGAGTGTGCGCTAACAAAAACACCAATCGTTTCAACAGACGTTGGTTTATCAAGTGATTTCCTTCCTCCTCATTCTTTGTTCGAGCCAGGTAGAATTTTAGATGTCAAGCCAGACGTTGATTATGCTTATGATAAAGTACAAGAAATAGTAATGCCTGTAGGTTTTATCCCGTTTGTTAAAGCTTTTAAAGACCTAGGAGTAGAATAGTGAGCAGTGAAAACAAAGAAAATAGTGCAGCAGAACCCATAAAGTTTGTTCCAAAAGGTTGGGGATTCGAGAAGTGGATTGTAAACTGTGAAGAATACTGTGGAAAACTTCTATACTTCGCAAAAGGAAAGCGGTGCTCATGGCACCATCATAAACTGAAAGATGAAGTCTTCTTCATACAGTCAGGAAAAATCCTGGTAAAGTTCTCTGACTATGATGACATTGATCTCGCAGAAGAAAAGATTCTGTCCAAGGGCGACAAGTTTCATGTATACAGAGGACTCAGGCATCAAATGATAGCTCTAGAAGATACTGAGCTTTTTGAGTTTTCGACGCAGCACTTTGACAGTGATAGTCATCGAATCATAAAAGGGGATTAAAACAAAAGTTATGCACAATTCAGATGCAAGAATTATCAAAAGAATAAAAGCAGTTCTAGATGTTAAAGGTAAAGCTTATAAAGAACAATTAGAAAAGTCAAAAGAAGACTTTTATGAATACTGTATGCCTGGGTCTGTTAATAATTGGCAGCATCCGCAAAAACCTCCGACACAAGCATCTTTAGCTTTAGTCGCAAACGAAATAAATCCTGAAAGAATTTTAGACTTTGGCACAGGTTTGACTGCTTATACTTTTCTCAAACATACAAAGTCAAGTGTGCTATCTATTGATAATTCTTTTGTTTGGCTTCTTCGTTTAAGAACATGGCTAAAAAACAAAAACTTGAGCACAAGTGGACTGACTTTTTTCGAATCAGCTGATCAAGGACATGTCTATAATTTAGAAAATGACATTCATCCGGCCACGAAAAGCGTAGGGATGTCAGGATTTTTATATCACACACCTCTAAACCTCGACAAAGAGACATTTTCATGGGATTCTATGATTTACGAAGAGCCGTCACATATTCAATCGATTACAAACTGGAAAAGTGTTTATTCTGATAGTCAATGGGCAGAAATGCCAGAAAGAGAAAAGCTAGACCAGTGCAGAACTGCCAGGTTTTTAGGGTATGTTAGAGATAATGGTGTGTATTGCTTAGACGCTTCTGGATATGATAGCAAGTCAATTTCCGAAATAGGAAAATTTTCATTTATTCAGTTTGATTTTGGGCATATGTGGTCTAGGTTGGCATATCTTCAGTGTGCTATTTCTATGCTAGATCGAAGCAAACCTTCTGTTATAAACATTGATGATTTGCACAAAAAAGACGTATTTTTTGATAACAAAACGTATCTAGACATGGCAACAGATGCCATTTCTTCTGCAGGAGGAGTTTGGTTGCATTGTGAAGATGCGACGACTGACTTTCAAGGCGGATATTCAGACTTTGCATATTTCCCCTCTAGAAGAAAAGAAAAAAAAGGAACAGAATGAAAGTAATTGTAACAGGCGCTGGTGGGCTAATAGGAAGTCAGGCTAGTAATCATTATTTGTCTCATGGGCATGAAGTCTACGGTGTAGAAAATAATATGCGTAGCTTGTTTTTTGGGAAAAAGGGCGACGTAACTAAGACACTTCAAAGTGTAAGCTCTCATTCAAATTTTACTCACATAGATGTTGATATTAGAGATAGAGGTGCAATAGAAAGTGCTATTTCCAGAACTAAACCAGATGTCATTATACATACAGCTGCCCAGCCTTCACATGACAAGGCTGCAGATATACCCTACTTAGACTTTGAAACTAATGCCGTAGGAACTTTAAATTTACTAGAATCAACCAGACAACACGCGCCTGGTTGTGTTTTTATCCACGTTAGCACTAATAAGGTTTATGGAGATGCCCCTAACAATCTTCCAATAGTGGAAAAAGATACACGATATGACTTTGACGAAAGGCTTATTGCAAACTATACCGGCGCATCATACTCAGGAATTAGCGAAAAGTTTTCAATTGATAATTCAATGCACTCTTTGTTCGGGGCATCAAAACTGGCAGCTGATGTTTTAGCTCAAGAGTACGGCAAGTATTTTGAAATGAACGTAGGCATCTTTAGAGGGGGATGTTTAACCGGCCCACAGCATGCAGGTGTAGAGCTTCACGGCTTTCTTTCTTATATCGTTCAGTGTGCTCTCCGCGGCAATCATTACAATATTTTTGGCTACAAAGGAAAACAAGTTAGAGATCAAATTCACTGTTCAGATGTGATTTCTTGTTTTGATAGGTTTGTGGAAGATCCGAAAATGGGTGAAGTTTACAATCTTGGCGGCGGCAGAGAAAATGCAGCGTCAGTCTTAGAAGTTGTCGACATGATAGAAGATATATCAGGTAAAAGATTGAATTTTACGCTAACAGATGCTGCTAGAAAAGGAGATCATATTTGTTATATGACAGATATGAGAAAATACTCTGAGCACTACACAGGTTGGGAAAAAACTTATTCTTTAAAAGATATAATTGAGGAAATGGTAGATAGGGAGGAAAAAAATGTCTGAGTATCCGCTGATAACGTTTGGGTTTGTCAATTGCAACCGGCTTTTTTATTTAAAGAGCTGCGTCGAAAGTCTGCTAATATGCACTGAAGATTATCCAAATAGAGAATTTATTGTAGTAGACAATCACAGTCTAGAAGAGGGAACAGATGAATATCTTAGTGATCTCGAAGAAAGAGGCTTCAAGATCATTAAAAAGACAAAAAGAGACCCAAAAAATGAATTTGCAATAGGGCTCAATGATATCGTTAGAGAAGCAAAAGGCGAATTTGTTTTTCCTTTGCAGGGGGACATGCAGTTTATTCTAAAAGGCAGCTGGCTAAAAGAATATGTTGATCTTTACCGAAAGTATCCTGAAAATATAGGATGCATAACGCTAGACGCACAGAGGGGCGTTACGCTAGCCGGATCGCAACTAGGAATTGTTGAGTCTGATTCAAAAATGAATTTTTTTGTTGATTACGGCCGGCCGCCAACATGCGGAGCGGGTGATGTAATGTATTCCAGAAAAACTCTAGAGAAAATGGGTCCGTGGAATGAAAAAAATCATCAACACGAGTATGAAGGGGACAGTGAAACAAACATGCTCAATAGAGTAAAAGAGATTCAGCTAAAAGCAGAAATAAACTGGTTCCAGATAATGCCGTCATTTCCAGTTGCAGTAGCAACCTACACAGATGACAGAGGGACTAATGCAAGAATAAGAGGAAGCAATAGATACGGAGACTATTGGGAAGCTAAAGAAAACAATTTGTACTACAGCCTAGTTGATTTTATCAAAGTAGACGTTGAGTCACTTACCCCTTATAGCATAGAAACAGTAGCCAAGCCAATTGGCTGGAAAGCCCCAATTGATCATAATGGAGTTTGGAGGAAAAATCCCATAAGACCAGAGACAGCATCGAAAGATGAGTACACTGTTCTCCCTTATAAAGATAGCGATTTTGTGGGTGAAAATGAGAGTTGATTTTATTATTATTTCTCTAGCATAGAAGGAAAAAAGTGAAGATAACAGTAGTAGGATGCGGCAATATGGGAACTAATCACGCAAGAATTTTGCGTGACTTAGATTCTTTAGAGGCAATTGTGGAACAAAGCCCAACTCGAAGAAAACGTCTTCATGAGCTGGGCTACGGAAAATTTTTAAGAAGCAGTATAGAAGAGACTGAAAGTCATGGGTATGTAATTGCAACACCATCAGCTTCCCATCGAAAGATATTAGAAAAAACTCTTCAAAAAACTAATTTTATTCTTTTGGAAAAGCCAGCGCTTCTTAACGAAAAAGAATATAAAAGTATCCTTGAAAATTTTGACACATCTAAAATATGCGTCGGTCATATTGAAAGATTTAATCCTGCTGTTGAAAAAGCAAAAGAAGACTTTTCTAGCAGTATTTCGAGGTGTGAGTTCTTTAGATACTCTTCTAGGCCTAAGCAAATTAAAGACGTAGGTGTCTGGAAAGATTTGGGCGTCCACGATGTAGACCTTATGATTCATTTTATGGGAATTCCAGAATCTGTAGCTTGTCATGCTGTAATGGACAACAATATAGACATATCTTTTCATGCAAATTTTGGATTTAGCGACGGAAAAAGTGCAGCTGTAAATGTAAGCTGGCTGTCTACAGCCAAAAGAAGAGAAGTTCAAATATACGGCTTAGACGGAGAAGCAAATGTAGATTTGCTTAAGCAGAAGATCTCATTCCTCTCAGAGCACCAGCAAAGTTCTAAGCCGGACAATCACTTTTCTCCTACAGTCTCACAGTCTAAAATGATTTATGACATGGCAAGAGCTGAACCTCTTCGTAGAGAGATTGAGCATTTCTTGAGAGTCGTCAAAGGAGAAGAAAAGCCGCTGATTTCTTTAGAACATGCACAGCTAGTAGAGAGCATAATCTCTAAATCTTATCAATCGTTTCGTCTAGGGAAAAGAATTGAAATATGAGAGTGCTTTTGACAGCAGCTGGAAGTCCGGGCTTTTTGACTTTATATAAGTCTTTTTCTTCCTACGAAAAAAATATAGATATTTTTGGGTGTGACTGCAATCCTAATTCATTTGGCTTAGCAGTGCTAAAAAATGGATTTTGTGTACCGACAGCATCGTCTACGAACTATATAGAAGAAATTGTTAGACTTTGCAAAGAAAACAAAATCGAAGTTCTAATACCTTGTTCTGATGAAGAAGTCCAAGTCATTGGCGAAAACATTGAGATATTCATTAGGGAAGATATTAGAGTTTTATCTAATACAGAAAGGCTGACAGATATTTTTAACAAGGAAAAATTTCTTCTCTCCGTAAGAAAAACTTTTCCTGAAATAGTTCCTGATTTTTTGGCAATTAGATCCTCTAAGGAATTTGAAGATGCATATTGTAAGCTTTCTAAGAAGCATAGCGTTTTATGTGTAAAGCCAGCCATGGCACATGGCAGTAGAGGGTTTCGAATTATTAGAGAATCTAATCTAAAAGATTTTTTCTCTAGCAAGCCAAATGCTAGAGAAATTTCTTATGAAGCGTTGCTTTATCTGCTGAGTCAAGAAGAAGAATTTCCAACATTGCTTCTAATGGAATACATGTCAGAAGACGAGTATAGCATCGATTGTATAGACCTGAATAAAAGATTTGTTGCTGTGAGTCGAAGAAGAGATGTGATAAAAGATGGAATATGCTCAGCAGGTGAAGCAATTGAGAAAAGCGATCTTCTTCATTACTGCAAAGAGCTCTATGATCACTTTAAAATAAAATATCATGCCAATTTTCAGTTTAGATATGACAAGAATAATCAAGCTAAAATTGTTGAACTAAACCCTAGATTTTCTGGTACAATGGAGCTTTGTCGAGGAGCAGGAGTCGATTTTGCATCTTTATCGATGAATAAGCTTTTAGAAATACCAGAAAAAGATTTGCCTCAAATACGCTGGGGTACAAAAATGCAAAGAGTTTGGCAAGAAGTATTTTTCCAAGGTGAAAAAACTTTTGTTTTAGAAAGTATAGGTAAAAATCTAGAGGAAATGAATGTCTAACTTTACCTTATCACACTACAAAGAGACCATATCTGATTTTCAACAAGCAGGTTATCAAACCACACTGCTGGACAAGCATGTCCAGGGAAATCAATTAGTTCTTGTACATGATGTAGACATCGATGTTTCTTTAGTTTTACCAATGGCTAAAATTGAAAAGTCTGTCGGCGCTGTTTCAACATATTTTTTTAGAATGGGAGCCAAAAACTACAATCTTTTCTCTAGAGAGACTATTAGAATTGTAAGAGAAATTAAAAACATGGGACATGATGTAGGGTATCATTATGAACCTCCCGTTTCAAATCATCTCGCAGCAGCCGACAGCGTTCAAAAAGTTATGTCTTTTTTTACAGAGCAGACGGGAATAGAATTGAATTATTTCAACGTTCATGAGCCAGCAAGAACAGGAATTGACATGTCTTCTGTTTTACCTGAAAGAAACCGATGCTATAATTCTTTGTTCTTTAAAGACTTCAAATACATTAGCGATAGTAGCGCCAGATGGCGTGAGGGCTGTTTTTGTGGGCATGTAGAGGAGCACGAAAAATTGCTGGTTCTTACACATCCCTTTTGGTGGTATCCAAATTCCCCAACCGAAAACTACTAAAGGGAATAATAATGAAAATCGGTGTTTTTGCTTATAACTTTGAGCACTGGAAAACGCAGCAAGGAATAATAAATTTGTGTATGGCTGGTTATAAGCCATCTGTTATTTTTGCTGCAGATCCTGTCAAGCTATCTTTCTATAAATCAAAAATAAGAGTTTCTCCCAAAGACCAGTTTTTGTGGCACCCAAGAAAAATAGCAGAGCATTACGGAATAGAATATAAAGTCGTTTTACATAATTCTCAAGAAACTGCAGATGCTGTGAAAGAGCACTCTTTAGATTTGGGAATAATTTTGGGGGCTAGAATACTAAAACCAGTCGCTTTCGAAGGATTTAGGCTGGGTGTTATTAACATGCATCCCGGAATATTGCCTCAAAATAGAGGATTAGACAATCTAAAATGGGCAATCTTAAATGGATACGAGCAGGGCGTTACATCTCATCTAATAGATTCAAAAATCGATAGAGGGCTGCTAATAGAAAAGGAAACTATTAATGTGTATGCAGACGACACCTTAGTAGATCTTCACATTAGAATACAAAGCTTAGAGCAAAAATTAATGATAAGTTCTATTAGTAAATTAGAAAGAGAAGGGAAAGAAAGCCTAGCATCGCTACCAGAAGGAAACTATTACAAATCAGTCTCTCCAGACTTAGAAGAAATACTCATGGAAAAATTTGAGACATACAAAAAGGAAAAGTAGATATGCCTGCAGTTGTTAGAAATATATTTGAAAATTATGTCAAGGAGAGATTTGACTTAGAGGATTGTATAGCTGTCAATAATGGAACAGCAGCACTAATAGCACCTCTTTGGTCGCTTGATCTAGGTCCCGGAGATGAGGTTATAACTACCCCTTTTACTTTTATTGCAACAGCTAACGCAATTGTAATAGCTGGTGCCAAGCCAGTATTTGTAGACATAGACCCAGAAACTTATCTCATTGATCCTAAGAAAATTGAGGATGCAATAACACCCAATACAAAAGCAATTATCCCTGTTCATCTTTACGGAAGAATTTGTGAAATGGAAAAGATTAATGAAATCGCCAAGAGAAATAATTTAGTTGTGATTGAAGATACAGCCCAAGCATTTGGGGCGGAATCAAAAACAGGAAAATATGCTGGTATGATGTCAGATGCTGGCACATTTTCTTTTTATAAAACAAAGAATATATCTACTTTTGAAGGGGGGATGATTTGCATACCAAAAGGATCGATGCTAGACTCAAGAAAGATTAGGTCTATTTGCGATCAAGGGCAGGTTGGCAAGTATCATCATGAATATATTGGTTTTAACTTTCGCTTGGCTGAGCCCTTATGCTTGATGGCATTAGAACAGATGAAAATTCATATGACAGGAATTAAGGCAGAGCTAGGGATTAGAGGGCCAGAACAAGGTCATTATCCCAACGTTGTCTACGACCAGCCGTCTTATAAGAGACTAGGATTTTCCGGAAACTGTCCTATAGCAGAAAAAGTGGCTCAAAAAATTAGAAGGAATCAAGAAGAAAAATGAAAATATATGTAGTGACAAGAAAAAAAGACGCTGACAACTTTATGCCCTGGAAAGAAACAGAAGTTCCTGTCAATAAGTTGTCTGATCTTGGCGCAATTCACATTCATGATGAGAAGTTTTTTGAATCTGAAATTGCTAACGTAAGTGAAGAAGATACAGTTATTATCTACATCGGCTTGACCAAAGAAGAGCATAAGAAAAAGCTAAAAGACTTAAAGTGCACAAAAGTATTGCGCTCCATGGACGCAAAAAATACAGACGGTATAGTACATCGAAGAAATCTAGAGTTTCACGAAGAAGTAGGAAGGTTTGACTATTGGCTTATCGGAATTCCTAACGAGAAATACAACTCTGTCCTTAGCGAAAGAGGAATCAATGGAATAAACTTTACTCATTGCACAAACTTTGACGATATCGATGAGCCTGAAAATGTATTTGCGCAGAAGCAGGCTGATGTTATTGTAAGCGGCCAGATGCATGAAACATGTTATCCAGTTAGATGGAAAGTCTATCAGGCACTTACTCAAACAAATGAGATAAGAGGAATGCTCTTGCCGCACCCCGGATATGAGAGAGATGCTTTGAGGCACCCATATGTTGGAGATGCTTACGTCGAATTTTGTAAAAATTTTTGGTCTGGCGCTGTAGGGACCGGTCATGCAGACGGACTTCATATGAAATTTCTTGAGTTTGCTAAATCATACACATTGCCTCTGGGAAATACACCAACCTACATGGACGAAGCATGTGCCAAGGAAGTTTTAGCAGTTGGTTTAGGCGAACCCTTCGACGAAACAAATAAAATATTGAAAGATATTTTGTCGAATAAGGCAGCGCTAAAAGAAAGAATAATAAGATATTCACAAGCTGTTAGGAATGCATATGATGTCAATGTTGTTGTTCCAGATGTTTACGACAAAATTTTGAACAAGAAGTTTGATTTCTAAAAAAGGGTAAAAATGAAAAAGAGGACAAAGAGCATCGCAGTCATCGGCCAAGGATTTGTCGGTGGATCAATTACAACTGTGATGAATGAAAGAGGTTTTAGAGTTTTTAGTCATGACAAGGCTGGAAAGATAGCTGATGGCGGAGAAACCCCTGGCTGTTTAGTTCCGGGAAAAGAAACATTGGCCAGCTTTGTATCAGCATGCGAAAATACAGCAGGGTTTACTGGAGTTTACTTTGTGTGCTTGCCTACACCAATGAAAGAGTCAGGAGAGGCTGATCTTTCAATAGTTGAATCAGTTCTTTTAGATATTTCTTCTACAGAAGGAAATAAAAAGAGGATAGCTGTTGTAAAGTCCACTGTCCCGCCAGGTAGCACACAAAAGTGGAACGAGATGGTTGGTGAAAATTTATCAATTATTTTTAATCCAGAGTTTCTAACGGAGGCAAATGCTCTCAATGACATGCGTAATCAAGATAGAATAGTTTTGGGCGGCCCAAGACCTCACATCAACAAAGTAAGAAATATATTCCAAAGAGCTTTTCCGGATGTGCCTATTATAAAAACTTCTTCAACCACAGCTGAAATGGTAAAGTATGTAACAAACGTACACTTGGCATCAAAAGTTGCGCTAGCAAACGAGTTTTACCAAATTTGTGTAGCGTTAGACAAGAACGGTGGAGATGTTGACTATGACAAAGTAATTGAGTATGCTACATTTGATAGACGGTTAGGCAATTCTCACTGGAGAGTTCCTGGGCCAATGCCAGCAGATGACACTGGCGATCCTGCATTTGGTTTTGGGGGTTCTTGTTTTGTAAAAGACCTCAATGCTCTAATGTATCAAGCTAAATCTTTGGGAGTTGATCCTAAAGTAATGACAGGAGTTTGGCAAAAAAATTTAGAAGTTCGTCCTCAAAGAGACTGGGAATGTCTAAAGGGGAGAGCTATTTCTGAGGAAGAAGAATGAAAGTTTTAGTGACGGGCGGCCTAGGATTTGTTGGATCACACTTAGTAGATCACTTATGTGATTTAGGACATGAAGTTTTTGTATGGGACAATTTATGTACAGAATCAGCATCAGAAGACTACATGAGAGAAGATGTTGTATATACAAAAAAAGACGTTAGAAATATTTGTGATGATGAACATCCTGACTATGAAGTAATTTATCACTTAGCTGCTTATGCAAGAATTCAGCCCTCCTTTGAAATGCCGCTTGAGTATCTTTCAAATGACATCATGGGCACTGCTGCTATTTGTGAGTTAGCTAGAAAGCTAGGAAGCAGAGTTGTCTATGCCGGATCTTCGTCAGCATATGGAGGTCCCATGCTCAATCCTTACGCATTTGCTAAATACACAGGAGAGCAAGTTTGTCAAATGTACAAGGAAGTCTATCAAATGAGCACAGTCACAGCTAGATTTTTCAATGTTTACGGAGACCGACAGCCAACCACAGGAAAATGGGCTACTGTCGTTGGCATTTTTGAAGAGCAGACAAAAAATATGCAGCCTCTTACAATTACTGGCGACGGCGATCAAAGGCGAGATTTTACTCATGTGTCTGATATAGTTTCAGGATTTGCTGCCCTAGGACATAAAGACTGGAGTCAGGATGATAAAATGTTGGTTTTCAATATCGGCACAGGCGAAAATCATTCTATTAATGAATTAGCTGATATGTTCACCGGCGAAAAATCTTACATACCTGCTCGTCCAGGTGAAGCTAGGGATACTTTGGCGGACAATAGTATGCTAAAAAGTTGCACTGACTGGAAGCCTTCTACACTAGTCACTGAATATGTACAAAGTTTTATTGATTCTGTGAAAAAAAACTAGTTATGTGATATAATAATATCATGGAAACGATTCAAGAAAGTATTAAAGAACTACCCTTATTAAAGAACGGCAAACCGCATATTTCCTACTCAGAAGTAAGCATGTGGAGTGCATGTCCATGGAAGCATAAGCTAACATATATTGACAAGCTTTCTAAGTTTGAAGATAGTCCTTATCTAGACTATGGAACAATATTACATGATGCCCTTGAGAGCTTCCTAAACGGGAAACCAATCGATATTGAAGAAGTTCATAAAAAGATTGTAAAAGCCTGGGAAGTAAAAGGGTTTGATACCCAAGAGTTTGTTGTTCGTCAAACTCAAAGATCAGACTCACAAGGCTGGAAATACAAACATGTAAACTTAGAAGGCTGGTTAGCATCAGCTAAAAATAGTTTGGAGCAGTTACCAACTTTCTTGGAAGAAAATTTTCCAGGATGGAAACCTGTTGCGGCAGAGCATAATCTATATGAATCAGTTGAAAATCAAAAAGAAGGATTCTTTAAAGGTTTCATAGACTGTATAATTGAGCTTCCTAATGGCAAGCATGTTGTCATCGATTGGAAGACTGCAGGTCCAAGAGGGTGGAACAGAGACAAGAAGCGAGACTTTCTCGTCCAAGCGCAGCTAGTTCTTTATAAGCATTATTGGATGAAACTTACTGGAAAAGCATCAAGAGACGTCAAGACTGCATTTGTTCTTCTCAAGCGTGATAGCAAGCCAGGAAAGTCTATGGGAATGGTAGAAGTCTCATCAGGCCCTAAGTCTTTAGAAAAAGCAAACAAATTAGTTTCTAGTATGCTAAAAGGTATGAAGACCGGAATGATTCTCAAAAATCGTCTATCGTGTCGATTTTGTGAGTTCGCTAATACGGAGCATTGCCCTTAGATATATATATCTCGTTATTGATTTTACTATCTTGCCCGCAGAGATAATATTTCATCAATGAGTACAATATCCAAGAAAAAAATACTAATGCTGTCTGATCATGCTTTGAGCACATCAGGCGTTGGCTGCCAAAGTCGATTTTTAATCGATGGGCTTTTGAAAAAAGGCTGCTGGTCAGTTCGACAGTTTGGCGCTGCTATGAAGCACAATAGCTACGATACAGTCGTAGTTAATCCTGACTTTGTTATTAAGCCCATAGACGGATTTGGTAACAGGGAGATGCTTTTACAGGCGCTGGCGACAGAAAAACCCGATGTTTTGTTTCTTTTTACAGATCCTAGATTTTTTATTTATGTCTGGGAGATGCACGATGAGATCAACAAGATCTGCCCTATTGCTTACTGGCATGTGTGGGATAATCGTCCAGCACCGTTCTTCAATAAAGTTCTTTATGAAGCGACTGATCTTATAAACTGTCATAGTCATTTGACATATGAAGTAGTAAATGAGATCCTTCCTGGCAGGGCTAACTTTATTCCGCATGCTTTACCAGAAGAAATATTTTACCCCCTAACAGAAGAGCAAAAGAAACAGCATAAAACTAGCGTTTTAGGGCCTCATAGAGCTGATCATTTTACTGTTTTCTGGGTTAATAGAAATGCCAGACGAAAGAGGCCTGCTGATCTTCTAGAAGCATGGTCTAAATTTATGAGACGCATTGAAGCTGAAGGCAACAATGATGCAACTCTTTTAATGCATACTGATCCTTTAGACGGAGAGGGCCCAAATCTATTGGTCTGCACAGAAACGCTAGATATTGTAGAAAGTGTGGTGTTTTCCAACCAACGCGTAGAATTTGATAGAATGAATATTCTACACAATATAACAGACTGCTGTATCAATATTGCCTATGCTGAAGGGTTTGGGCTGGCCACGCTCGAGGCTATGCAAGTAGGTAATCCTGTAATCGCTGTCAAAACAGGAGGGCTTACCCGTCAAGCTGAAGATCACAGAGATGGTTCTCATAACGGCATTGCACTAGATGTGGAAATGCAATCTTTAGTTGGGTCACAAATGGTTCCATATATCTATGAAGATTATGTAAGCACTGACACAATAGCAGATTCATTGTATGAAATGTATAAAATGGGACCAGAAAAGAGAAAGGAACTCGGTGACAAAGCTAGAAAATATGTGCAATCTGAGTTTGCTTTGCAGAATACTATAGATAAATGGCATGATACTTTATGGGATTTGACAGAAAACTATGAGCTTGATGGAAAGTTTTGCTTAGAGGAGATAAAATAGTGAAGCGTGTATTAGTAAGAGGACCGCTGCTGTCACAATCAGGGTATGGTGAGCATTGCCGTCAAATCTTTCAGTTTTGTGAAACTCAAAAAAACTGGCAAGTGTCAGCACAGATTACGCCCTGGGGTATTACCCCATGGGTGATAAATTCAGAATTTGAAGGTGGTCTGTATGGAAGAATTATGGAAAAGTCAAGTGTGCCGACCGACGCAAAATTTGATATCACTTTTCAAGTACAGCTTCCTAACGAATGGGATCCGTCTGTAGGAAAATATAATGTGGGAGTTACTGCAGGAGTTGAAACGGATAGATGTTCTGTAGAATGGGCAACACTGCATAGAGAAAAAATGGACATGATGATTGTTCCTAGCGAGTTTTCAAAGAGAGCTTTTTTAAAGTCTGGGACCGGTAGAGAAAAGACACCAATTCATGTTGTGCCCGAAGCGTATTATGCTGACCTTGTAAATGAACCTACGAGCGATGTTCTTGAAAATGTTACAACTAGCAAGAACTTTCTAATGGTGGGCGCTCTCGTTAGCGAAAATCCCAATGCTGATCGAAAAAATTTAGTAAACAGCATCAATTGGTTTATGCATGCCTTTCATAATAAAAAGGACGTAGGTCTAATAGTCAAAACTACCAAAGGAAGAGATACTTCTATTGATAGAGAGATCATTCGAAAAATGATGAAGCAAATTAGAAAGTCATCAGGCGCCGGAAGCTTTCCTAAGCTCTATATGCTTCATGGTTCAATGACTCGTCAAGAAATGACAAGCTTATATAAGAGTGAAAAGATTTGTGCATTAGCTAGCGCTTCTAGAGGCGAAGGCTTTGGGCTACCTATGCTAGAAGCTGCTGTATGCGGATTACCTGTGGTCGCCACAGACTGGTCAGCATACACAGAGTTTTTGTCAGGCCCTAGTTTTCTAAGAGTCAAGTACGATCTAAAATCCCTTGATCCTTCTAGAGTTGATGATAGAATTTTTGTAAAAAATGCCCAATGGGCTGAAGCTAGGCCAGGAAACTTTAAAAGAAAGCTAAAAATGGCCCTAGAGCAAAACGATATGCTCAAAGAAAAAGCACAGTCTCTTAGTAAAAAACTTCTAGAGACACACAGCCTTAAAAGGCTTTTTGATGAGTATAGAAGCATACTGTCAGAAGTAATGTGAGGATCTTAGATGGAGTACGCTGTAGTAATATTGAGCATTTTTCTATGTACGTCAGTTTATAAGAATGTTACATTAGGGCTTACTATCTTAAGATTAGAAGATACAATTGAAGAAAGTTTAGATGTAATAGAAGAGAAGTACTCAATAATGAGTGAAATATTAAAGAGGCCCCTGTTCTTTGATAGTCCTGAGGTCAAGTCTGTTGTTAGAGAGATTCGTGCCGTTAGAGCTTCTCTTCATAGCGTTGCAGCCGCTTTAGAGAAGAATGCAAATGAAAGTATCGAAGAAGAGGTGTCTGATATATGAAAAAAAGAAAAAGAATAAAGAGAAAGCCCGGTCAAAAAAGTGTTTTGTACTTTAACAAAGATACAGAAGTTTCGATTGTTTCTTTCTTAGAGTCAAAAAGCAAAAAAGAAAGAGAAAATGTCTATAAGCTGGAAATACTTCCAGCCATGGAAAAGCTAGTAGAAAGCTTAATTTATGTTTATGGCTTTAAGTCACCCCTTATGACGACCCCTGAGCTTATTGACGAAGGTTGCTTTTTTCTTTATAATTCATTGCACAAGTGGAACCCAGACAAAGGAAGCAAAGCATTTTCTTACTTTAATGTGGTAGCAAAAAACTTTCTTATCAATACGACAAATAATCATAGAAAGAAGTATTTCAAGCATGTGCACTTAGACGATGTAAAATCAGTAAGTGGTGATATTAAGAAGCAAATTAGCAATTATGTAGAGCTTCCTTCTACTGAAGAGCTTATGATTATTCATGAAATTCGGGCAGAAAAAGTAGGAAGAGTAAAAAAGATAAGAGGACATCTAACAGATGATAGAGATCTTATAACAATTAGCGCTGTAGAAAGATTATTTGATGCAGCGAAAGAGCTTGATTTCATAAACAAGCAGTCTATCTATGTGTACCTTTCGGAAATTTCAGGATTAGAAAAGAAGCACATTTCGCAGTCCATGAGCAGAATTAGAAAGATATACTCAAGAATTGTTGTTGAGGAAAAAGAGACCAGTGAATTCTAAAGATATCAAAAAAATTGAAAAAATGCTTGACAATGATAAAAAAGCTGAGAAAAAAATCAAAGACTTTGAAAAGACACTGGAATCAGCAAAGTCAGCAGATCCTAAAAAACTACATTTATGGCTAGAAATTTATAACAATGCCACCAATGATAGAACATGTGCTTCTGCTCTTTTTGCTCAAGCGTTTGCTCAGCTAGGAACATCAGCAGCCGATCACATGTCAATGGGCCCTACTCTTGTAAAATATCTAGAAAGAATGACGAAAGCAAACGAGCAATTAATTGCTTTAGCACAGATTATTTCTAAAGAAATGGAAGCTATTAGCCAGGTAAATACAGATTCTATTTTTGAGCAGATAGAGGAAACGACATGAGCAGACGTCTTATAGCTCAAAGAGGACTCAAAGGATTAGACAATGATCTAACTCAAAGAATTTCATCTTCAGAAGAAGTTAAAGTGTCCCAGGCACAAATATTCTACAAGGCGCTAGTAATAGACACTATTAGTGATCCTTCTTTACCTATGGAGGAAGATACGCCGAGAACAGAAAACTTTGAAAGCTTATCTTCTGTAGAAAAGAAAAGATTTATGACAGCACCAAGAAATTCTTTATTATGTCGCTTAATAAAGGAGGGCGACGGTGTAGAAGTAGACACTTTTGTCTGTTATCCTTTTTTCTCTTCGCATGTGGCTTTGCCAGCTAAACCGGGTGAAGTAGTTTGGCTTATGAGAGAAAATATGAGCGATCCTGCAAAGCAAAAAAATTATTGGATGACAAGAGTCGCAGGAGAGCTTGGTTTAGAAGATGCCAATTTTACATCTTATACAAGAAACATCCAGATCTCCCATACAGGATCCATAAGCCCAGAAGGCAGAAAAGCTCTATTCCCCAACCAGACTCCAGGACTTGGAGCTGAAGAAAAATTTGATGAAAGTCTTGACGACCCGAACGGTTTGGCACCTTACTTAGATAAGTCACCTGAATCAAACTCAGTCGTACATGAACCTGTGCCTCGTCTTACAAAGCGCCCAGGAGATCTAACACTACAGGGTTCTAACAATACAGCTATTATTTTAGGCACTGATAGAGAGGCGGGCACGTATAATCTGTCTAATAGGCCAGACAAGCCTACAAATTCAAATGCTTCAAAAAAGATTGACAATAATTCAAAAATAGGATCTATCGATATTGTTGTTGGAAGAGGAAGGTACTTTGAGCCTGACACTGATGTTGCAAAGTCTAGCAGAAAAAGTGCTGAAGCATCTGGAGTAAAAAATAGCACCCAACCTTTTATTGTTGAAAATAGCTTAGAATCAAAATATGAAACTGATAAAAATCCTGCAATGACTCAAGATGTTGTGGCTATTTCCGAAGATGAAGATCAACCAGAGCCAGGAAATAGACTTACTAATCCAGCCGAAGGCGACCCAGATTTTCTTGTAGATGCATGTCGAATTTATGCAGCAGAAAACACAGCAGTAGATGTAAATCTAGGTCTAGACCAAATTATTCCTACTAAAATTCAAGGAGGGAAGTTTGAGTCGTCTTCCGGACCATCAATTGCGGTAAAGTCAGACCACATAAGGATTGTTGCAAGAAAAGCCCCGAACGAAAAGGCAAAAGCCGACTTATTGCCAAAAGGTTTCGAAGGCGTTAATGGAACAATCCGAATTGTCAAAGAGGGCGATGCTAGTTCTGATTTGTCAAGTATCATAATGGAAGCTGACGGAACTATACAAATAAGTGGTTCAAAGATTTTCTTGGGTCGTGCCACTAGCGATGGTGGGAACGGAAAAGGGCCGGGTGAAGGAGAGTCGCAACCGTATGTGAGATACTCAGACTTAGAAAAATTATGGCAAGACACAATGACAGCGCTAGATTCTTTTTGTCAAACGCTCTCAACGCATACAACTCCTGGGTACGGAGCTCCTTCGCCACAAATTACATCTGCTGCTGCTACACTCAAAGGTGAGATCGCAAGCTTAAAGCAGGCAATTACAACTGTAAAGTCAGAAAGAATCTTTGGAGAATAATAATGTCACTATCATCAGCAAAGTCTAAGCTAGAAAAAGATATTAAAAAAGCATACTCTGATTCCAAAAAAGCAGGAGCCGTCGACGGAGCCAATCCTGACTCTATTATCAATACTCTTGCAAACGGAATTGGAAATGCAATTCATAATTTTATGCTTCAAGCACAAGTAAGCGTTACTGTATCAGTTCCGCCTGAGATGACATCTCCGCCGCCTGCTGCTTCTTTGATTCCTACAACTTGCATGGGCAAGGGAAACCTGACGTGAGAGATATATGTCGTTACAATCAGCAAAAAGCAAGCTAACATCAGAAATAAAAAAGGCCTTGACTGAGCAAAAAAATGCCGGCGCTAAAGACGGAGCATCTCCTCAATCAATAGTATCTGATTATTCTAAAACAGTTGCAGATGCGATAAAAGCATATATAGAGTCTGCTACTGTGGTTGGAAGCGCTACTGTTCCGCCTAGAATAGGCCCAACGCCTACGTTCGGTGTAGGGAACGCAGCTGGAGGCCCTGAGGTTTTCTCTAATGGAAAAGTAAGCTTTACGACTAATTCTGCTCTAAAGTCTGCTCTAGACTCAGCTCAAAACAAGTCTAAGGATGAAGGAGCAAAAGATGGCGCAAGCCCTGATTCTATTATCTCTACACTGGCAAAGGAAATAACAGAAGGAATTCATAGTTTTGCTACAACAGCAATGGTCACCATCGATCTTCCTACAACACCTGGCAAACCTGTTATAGGGTTTATGATGTTGACGTCTCCATCACCGGTACCACCACCTATACCTGCTACTACTATGGGCACGGTGGGGAAGGGAGTAGGCAATTTATCATAATGAAGATTCGGCCTAGAAGTACTTTCAATTTTTGATATTTAGTAACCGAGGTCTGAAATGCCAGCAGCAAAAAAAACCTATAGCTTTAAATCGGTAGGGCAACTTGAAGAAACTGTCGACAATATAATAAAAGAAACAGCTGTCAATTTACCGATTGGGCTCTTGACGCCGCTATCTTTTAGTCCGACAGGAAATTCAATGTTTAGAATGTCTACAGACATTGGCGAACAAATAAAAGATAATTTGCGTAATCTACTTTCTACAAACAAAGGAGAAAGGCTGATGATAGCTGACTTTGGCACAAATCTAAAAGAACTGGCTTATGATATATCGACAGAAGAGACAGACTCAATAGCAATCAAAAGAATAGCTGATTCTGTAGGAAGATATATGCCTTTTGTTGAATTGAATACATTTGTGCCAAATTTACAAAGATCTCCAGCGGGCGACGTGGTGCTAAGTACTATAACAATAGGGTACGATGTTCCAGGTGCAGGAATTACGGGAGAGCTATTAGAGATAGCTTTGGTGGTGACTAGTTAAAATGGCGTATCAACTCAAAAAGAAGCTCAAGAAAGAGCAGAATAGAACTTATACTGCAAGAGACTTTGAGTCTCTAAGACAGCAACTTCTAAGTACAGCTAGAACATATTTTCCGGATAAAATACAAGATTTTTCTGAACCTTCTGTCGGAGGAATGTTCTTAGACTTTGCTGCAACAGTCGGTGATTCATTAAATTATTATCTTGATCACTCTTTTAGAGAGCTAGATCCATTTAGGGCAACTGAGACAGACAACATTATTACTCACTTAGAGAATGCCGGTGTAGATATAGTCGGAGCTTCGCCTTCTGTAGTTCTTCTAAAGTTCCAGATCACAGTGCCCGCTCAACTCATAAACAATGAGTATCTACCAAAAAGATCTGCAATGCCTATTTTTCTTGCAGGAACACAGACGTCTTCAGCATCAGGAATACCTTTCACAACAATAAATGACATAGACTTTTCGGAAAAAGATGAGGACGGCGCTTTTGTTTGCAAATATGCAATTGCCTCTACAGACGCCAGCGGAGCTCCATCATCTTTTTTTGTAACAGGAGAAGTTTACGCAGTTTCTGGCCAGATAAGAACTGAGTCCATAACTTTAGGCGATGATTTTGTTGCATTTAGGGAGATGCAGCTAGCAGAAAAAAATATTACGTCAATACTGTCAGTAACAGACACAGAGCTTAATAAATATTTTCATGTCTCTTCCTTGAGTGAAGACACAGCTTTTGAAAAAGTTAAGAATAATGATGCCGATTCAAGTCAAGTTCCTTATTACATAAGAGTGGTCGCTGCACCCTATAGATTTGTAAGATTTTATAGCCCAATAACACAGCTGACAACGCTAAGGTTTGGATCAGGTGATGCTTCATCTTTAGACGACGATATTGTCCCTGACCCTAGTGATCTTGCTTTAAACTTATACGGTAAAACAACAGTTCCCAGGTTTAGCATAAATCCTGAAAACTTACTAAAAACCCAGACACTAGGAATATCTCCTAAAGGGACGACTCTCAATATTACATACCGACATGGTGGCGGGCTTTCTCATAACGTATCTGAGGGTCAAATTGAGCAAATTGATTTTCTATCGATATCTTTTAGAAGAAGCCCCACTGCGGCCGACGCGCTATCTGTCAGGCAATCAGTTAGCGTAACTAATTTACAGTCCGCTTCAGGAGGAGATAGTGCCCCGACCTTACAAGACTTGCAGCTAAGAATTCCAAGTGCTAGAAAGTCCCAGCGTCGTGTGGTCTCAAGAGAAGACTTGCTCGCAAGAGTCTATTCACTACCTAGTGAGTTTGGACGCATCTATAGGGCTTCGCTAACTGATAACCCTGTAAACCCTATGTCTGCAATACTTTATGTTTTATCACGAGATCAAAAAGGGCATCTTGCAGTCTCGCCTGACTCTTTAAAGAAGAATATTCAAACTTATCTCAATGAGCTTCGACTTATAGGCGACTCTATTGATATACTAGATGCAAAAATTATAAACTTTGGAGTGAAATACAGTGTTCACGTAGCAGAAAATGCAAATAAAGCGCAAGTTATTACAGACATCAATTCTAGAATATCATCTATCATGTCTAGACAGTTTTTCAATATAGACCAACCTATCATCATAGACAATATTACAAATATGATTATCAATACTAATTTTGTGGTTTCTTTGATAGACTTGCAAGTCTTTCCGAGGGCTGGAGAAGTAGAAGGAAGAACATACAATGCATCGGGATTTGACTTTAAGCAAAGCAGCAAAAAAGGGATAATAATGCCAGGAAGAGGAACGATTTTTGAGCTAAAATTCCCTGACTTTGACATTATAGGCACAGCATACTAAGGAAATTTAAATGATTATTATTTGCACCGGAACAGCTGATACCTACATCACAGACAAGATTATTGATGGAAACTTTAGAGCCAAAGATGCTAATGTTGGCCAGGCATCTACGTTAGACTTATTCAAGCTTTACAATGAAACAAAGCTTTCTGGCACAGGATCACAATTAGAAGTTTCTCGCGCCCTTATGAAATTTGATCTCAACCCTGTGTGGAATCTGACTGGTTCAATTTTAGACATAAGATCATCTAAATTTAATGCAAAACTAGTAATGAAAGATGTAATGACTGGTCATGCGATCCCAAGAAACTTTACACTTTCTGTTTTTCCTTTGTCACAATCTTTTGATGAAGGTGAAGGCATGGACACAGGAAAGTTTAGTGATGTCCATGTGGCTAATTTTTTAACTGCATCATATACATCTCAAAACAATGTGTGGTTTCTATCAGGAGCAAATCGAGGCGGTCTATTAGATTCTGTTGACATTGATTATATTTCATCGGGTAATCTGCTTGACGGTAGCGGTGTTGTTTCATTTGAGAAGAATCAAACATTTACTAAGGGTCCAGAAGATTTGTCGATTGACATAACACCGCTGATTTCAGCGACAATAGCAGGACAAATTCACAATCACGGATTTAGACTTTCATATACATCTTCTGAAGAAGAAGATGCTAAGACACGATTTGTAAAAAGATTTGCGTCTAGGCATGTAGCAAATCCATTTCTGCGCCCTAGGATAGAAGTTCGCTTTGACGATACAATTCAAGACAATCACCAAGATTTTTATTTTGATACTAGCGGAACACTTTTTCTAAATTCTTTCGTAAGATCGAGCGCAGCAAATCTTGTAAGTGGGTCTTCTTTGACAGATGTTGCAGGATCAAACTGCTTTGTTTTGCACCTAAACAAAGGCTTGTACAATCTATACGTCACAGGAAGTCAGCACACCGCGGGTTCAGCAGATGCAGCACAAGCAGGAGTCTATTCAGCATCTTTTGCAATAGCCTCTAATGAGTCTACAAAATATAATAAGCGAGACAGCATTGCCAAGCTTCTGAGAGAGAAAGGGGAAGTAGAGTTCACGACATATTGGAACTCAGTGGACGGAACAGTCACTTATCATACTGGAAGTGTTACTATCAAACAACCTGTTAGAAAAGGAGGCCAGTTCATATCTAGAGAGCCTCAAATAGTTATCGATGGCGCTTCTACAGAATACCACAAAAAAGACACTGTAAGATTTCGTTTATGGGGCAATGATTTACTAGCTGAAGACAATGCTCCTGTTCGCGGTCCATACGATACACCCCCAGTAATTTTTGAAAAAGTATACTATCAAGTTGTTGATAGGGTTACAGAAAAAATAATCTTAGCATACGACGACGCCAATGACTCAACTCGTGTCTCTACAGATAGTGATGGAATGTTTTTTGACTTCAAAATGCAGTCCTTATACGAAGGAAGATCTTATGCCTTTGATTTCTATATTGTAGATAGAGGATCTAGCTATCTTATAAAAAATAGAGACACAGTATTTGTGGTCAAGGGGTAAGCCATGGCCAAAAATGAAACTAGTTTAGAAAGTAGCCAGCTATTTCAAGCAGGAATTAGAAAAAATAATTTTGAAGATCTTACACCAGTGTCATCTATGACAATGGCAGATGTTGAAAATACTCTTTCTTCGCTAACTGGTACTTTTCGATTTGATTCTCCTGGTGCACCTTTAAAAAGCACACAGCAACTCAACGTTGACTTTTCTGATTTTTCTAATCATACTTTTTTTAACAGTGCACAAGCAAAGACGCAAAAAGCATTCCAAAAAATAATAAACAATATGCCTTTCGACGGTACAAAGTCGAACCTAGTAGAGTTTGTTGACGGCCTATCAGGTTTTGAAAAATATGTTCTAGACAATTTTCCTAAGAACAACGGATACTTGGCCTTTAGCGGAAGCTCTGGAGCTTCTGGGGGTTCTTACATAGAAATTAATGATTTCAAAGGCGCAAATTCTTTTACTCTAGCTGAAAATCCTACAGGCGTCTCAGTTATTGATCCTGGAACAAAACCATTCACATTTGAGTTTTTTATAAATGTTCCAAGCGGATCACAAAATGACAATCAGATTATAGCTCAAAAATTGAGCGGAAGCAACGGAATAACTCTTTGTCTATCTTCTTCTGCTAGCAAAGCAAGCCCGGAAGGCGAGGTTGACTTTTTGACGCTAATAAGCTCAGGAAGCCTTTGCTTGAGTGCATCAATTACTATACCGAAAGGAAAATTTACGCATATAGCATCTGTGTTCGATAGAACGACAGGGCCCGGCAAGTTGACTATATACAAAGATGCTATTTTTGACAAAAACGATGCTAAGTCTTCTTCTAGCGTAGGTAACTTAGGTGATATAGACTTTAAAACGTCCCAGATGTTCATAGGAAGCGGATCAGAGCATTCTTTCGGCAATTATGTGTTTACACCCCAAGAAACACTTTCAGGAGCACTAGATGAACTTAAGATGTGGCATGCTAGAAGAACACAAAAAGAGATCTATAACGATAGATTTTTAGATACATTTGCGCAAAACAACCTTCAGATTCTCTATAGATTCAATGAGCCTTCCGGAAGCTTTACGGGAACAGGAGAAAATTTAGTTTTAGATTCTAGCGGGAATGGTTTGCACGCAAATATCCAGAATTTTTCAATGTTTCTTAGAAATACAGGAACTTATGGACCAGCCCCAGTTACGGAATATTCAAGCGATGCAGCTACTGTTTTATTTCCATCATATGCAGATACTATTTCTCTAAACGAGGGGCTTTTGACAGAAGCTCTTAGTTATGATGCGAACAATCCTAACGTAGTTACTAAATTAATTCCAAGTCATTATCTAAGAGACGCTGCGCAGTTTGAAGGATTTGAAACGAAAGATGCTGATCTAAACAAAACTCTTTCAAACACACAGGATGAGCCCGGAGGGGCAACTGTAGGACAAGCCCAAATTATCGCAGGAATGTTATATACGTTTTCAGAAACATTTGATGAGCTCAAAATGTTTGTAGATGAATTTAAAAGATTACTAAAGGTAGACGTTATAACTAATGAGACAATAAGCAATCAATTACTTCCATGGCTATCAAGATATTATGGAATTTCTCTGCCTAATTTTTTCTCAACGGCAACAAGTAAGCAGTTTTCAGAAGGTAAAAATGTTAGCATGGATCGAACAAACTCAACTAGCTTGCAGACTGTTCAAAATATGCTTTGGAGAAGAATTTTTTCAGACTTGCCTTATATTTTTTCTACAAGGGGAACTCATGCTTCACTAAGGTCTGTTTTGTCGAATTTAGGAATAAGCCCAAACGGCCCGATTAGAATCAGAGAGTTTGGCGGATCAAAACAAAGAAACCTAGGCGACTCTTTTTTAAAGAGACATGAAATTGCAGCTCTGCTAAACATGAGCGGAACCTTGGCAGATCCAGGCACGTTAAACCCGCAAGGAATAGATAGCACTCGTCCTTTTCTGTTAGGCTCGTACCTCTCAGGCTCAAGATCTGAGCCCGGAATACCGCTAATTGACGGGACACTATCAGATGGTGTCTCTAACGATCCGTCTGATGGACTTTTTACGTCTGGGTCCTGGTCTGTTGAGGGGACCTATAAGTTTGAAGATCAATTGGTTCACAATTCTTTGCAAAGCCTTGTTAGACTTCATTCGACAGGTACAAACTCGGCTTCAAGTAGTCACGGAGTTCTTTTCAATCTTCTTGCTCTTAAGCCAGACGTAGATGCATCAGTAACAGGAAGTTTAACACTTTATGGAAGGCCGAGCTCTGCTGCTTCTTCTGATCTTTTTACTCTTCACATCACTGGAGTGAATGTATTCGATGGGGGCAAATGGAGTATTGCTTTCGGTAGAGATAGAAATGATCTTATAAATTCTTATACATCATCATCTTATTTTCTTAGGGCAGGAAAATTTAGTCCTGCTGGATTGCAGCAGTTTTTTACGACATCAAGCTACTTTAATGACTCTAGCTCTAATGTATTGCAAAATATTGATGCATACAATACTAGCGGAACTTTTTTGGTCGTCGGAAGCCAGAGTCTAGACGTATCTACAGCTAGATTTCTAAACGATCCTGCAGTTACAGGATCATCACGAGAAACTAGATTTTCTGGAAAGCTTTCTGGGCTGAGATTCTGGTCAAAAGGACTTACAGAAAAAGAATCTCTTACACATGTCAAAAATTTCAAGTCTCTGGGCGTGGAAGATCCTGAAGTCAATTTTAACTTTGTGACTTCTGCTTCGGGCTCATTCCAGCGCCTTAGACAAGATGTATCAATTGACCAGCCCATAACAAAGTCTGATGCATCAGGTGACATATCATTTTTTGATTTTTCCCAAAACTTGCTAACTTTTACTGGTACAGGATTCGAAAGCAACAAACAAGTAATAGATCCAGAAAGATTTGATTTTGAAGTTATTTCACCCAACTTCCAGTCAGGGGAGAATCCTAATAAAATACGTGTTAGAAGCTATTTGAATCACGATAATATTACAGCTTTCGGAGGAGAAAAAGCCCCTCTGTATCACTTACCACAAAATGAACAGCCTCAAGATGACAAAAGAGTCTCCATTGAAGTTTCTGTTGTCCAGGCTCTCAACGAAGATATTATGAACATTTTTGCGACCCTTGACACCCTTGACAATGTGATAGGAAGCCCAGAGCTTATTTTCTCACAAGACTACCCACAGCTAAGAAACTTAAGAAGAATTTATTTCCAGCGTCTTACAGAGAAAATAAATCTTCAATCATTTTTTGAATTTTTCAAATGGTTTGACAGCACCATTATAGATTTATTAGTGCAGATGCTGCCCAGCAATTCAAAATTCTCAGGCGCTTCGTATGTAATTGAATCACATGCCCTAGAGCGACCAAAGTTTACTTACAAATACTATGATATGTACTTGGGAGAATCAGATCGAGGTGGTAAAGAAGTGATTGAGCTCCGCCAGCTTGTCGGAACTATAAGGAAACTATAATGGCTATACCAGCTGATCCACTAAAGAATTATATTGATAATCTTTACGATAGCGTAACTTACTATACAGCATCTTTGAGCCCATTCACACAGGGCGCTTCTCTCAAGCAGCCATGGCAGCTGACTTCTTTTACTAATTTAAAGATACGTGGTAATCATACATTTGTAAGAACAGTTGATAGAGTTGCTCAACACCAAGACTTTTTCGACGAAACTTTTGCAACAGAAAATTTAGGGATTGCAGGGACGAAGTCACAAGTCAATATCGACTCTGTAGGGCTGCTAGGCGAAGAAATTAGTCATAGAATAGAGATAAGAGACTTGGGAACGTCAGTTCCTTATGATAACGATCTTCCGTACGAAGAGTCTGATCCTATGAACCCCGTCGATTTTTTAGAAGTTCATCCGATTAAGCTAACGCTTCCCTATACTATGGTTTTGACAAGCACGCCTGAGTCTTTTGATGGTGTAATTGAACCGCTTGAAATAAGAAGAATCGTAGATAGATCTTCTATAGAACTGCCTTATATTGCCAGAAGCATAAAGGGAAGCCTAGGCATCGTCAACGTAAAAAGAGAAAGTTTTTTCATAACAGACAAAAAAGATCTTAGAGATGATATAACGATTCCTTTTCTGGACAGCACAGAAACAAAAGGAGACGTAGACATTCCAGGCGCTTTTTCTGACGCAGAGTCTTATATTGCACCATTTGCCGACACATCAGATAGGGTACTATTTTATTCAGATGATTCAGGCGATACTGTTCTAAAGAACACACTAATATACGGATTTGTAAGTGGATCAATTACATATAGAGCTGCCCGCCCTAATGACGTGAGAGATGATATCGTAGTAAGTCGTCACGGTTTTGTGTTTTCACAAAACGACAACTATGGATATGATTCGATAGCGTTTGGCGGGCTGAAGAAATAAAATGACACGTAGAATAAAAAAAGAGTATGATCTAACCCGGGCTTTTGCTGATAGAACTTCTGCTCTAAGTCCCAACAACTATACTATAGAGTCAGCTAATAATCTAAGGCTTTGGGTTAAGATGACAGCTGGCGCCCCTACTGATCTAGGATTGTGTAATCTTTCACCCACATATGAAAATAATGCTAGTGTTTCTAATGCGCTAATAGGCAATAGAATTTATTCTGCTCTAAACTGCAGTGACTCTTCTGATCAAAGAGCTCAAGTTACAGCAACTAACGGAGCGCTAAGTTTTAGTACTGAAGCTTCTGGCGGAGCACCTACAGCTAGCTCAGACTTGCCGTTTTCTGTTTCTTGCTGGATAAATGTGTCTAGTCTTTCATCGACAGTCCATATCTTTGGAAAAGACGGCGGCACCGGAACAGATGTTGAGTACAAAGCCAGAGTCTTTAGTTCTGGTGCTGTTGATTTTGAATTACATGATGAAGATGCCGGTGGCGCAGTATACGAGGGAGTTGGAACTCCGAGTAGTACAATATCTACAGATCGTTGGTACCATGTAGTTTTTACTTACGACGGCCGCGGAGGATCTTCAGCAAATGCAGGCATGAACATTTACGTAGACGGAGTAAACAAAAATAGCTCCACCTCTACTGGAGGTTCTTATGTGGGAATGCAACCTTTCCATAATTTACCGCTATACATCGGGTCTGACGGAGATGCGACCGATGAGATGGACGGACAAATATCTGAATTTGCTGTCTGGGGGGTCGAATTATCACTAGCAGAAGTTAATGCAATCTATAATTCAACTCGGGAAGATTCTTATGCTGAGCTTTCTGGCATAATCAGCAATCCGGCAAGAGTTAGACAGCAGATAAAAGACAGCTATACAGGCTCTTATCCCACTGTTTTGCCTACAGGAAACCCGGATTACACAGGCAACAATCTGTCCATTTTTGATGATACAAATACAATCATCTTTCAAGGGGGAAATACAGTTTACCCCACAAATCTACCCGCAGGCTCGAAGTTTCTATCAGGTGGAGTTGCTACCCCTAATATTCTAGAGGGCATAACGACAGCTGGAACTGCAAGCGCAGGCATTTTTGACTCTAACATAACAATTTTTGCTGGATCAACAGGATCGACAACATTTGGGCCGTTTGTAGAAGACAGAATATATCTGGACAATGATTCTGATTTTTATGCTACAGGTACATCATCGGGAACACTTCCCGGTTTTGACCAGAGGCTATCATCAAAAATTGCTATCGTCCTGGACACAAATCCAAGACAAGCCACATCCTTCTTTTTCTCTACGGGAACAGCGCCCAATGCTAGCGGCTACGACGCTGGTGTCAATACGGGTATGGGCTATTTTAGCTGGACAGACAAGAAGTGGGAGATCATTGGTAACCTTTCATCAGGCAGTAACATCGACTTGCTTAATATTGACGAAAGCACGAGAAAGAAGGGTCTTCTTGGTTTCTGTCCGTCTAATTTAAAGAATACCGCCGATGAGCTGATAGCCACTCTTGCGGAATCAAATGCAGAATCTGTTTTAGAGACAGTAGGATCACCAACTTCTGAGTATGGGTTTCCTTTTTCATCGAAGTATGACGCAACTGGAAGTCAAACGCTGGATATGTCAAAGTACATAAACGAGCCCTTTCTCTTAGAGAAGGCAACGATAGAGTTTAGCGGAACATTTGGCCCTCATATTGTGCATAGCACCATGTTCGGCCCAGTTGTCAAAACTTTCTTTCTGATGACGCAGAAAGACGTTTCTGGCTCTTCTTCGCCTTTTGAAACAGATATTTTAACTGGTACCAGCTCACCTGGTCAAACAATTTTCAGATCTTACGACCATGGATACTCGAAGTCTCTTGTTGCTTACGGACAAGCAAGCCTCATTATTAACACCTCCCCAACATCTTATAATAGAGATCTTTCAATCACATCAGATAGAACAGGCGTTACATTCCACCCAATCACAGGTAGTTATAAGCTAGAATTTTTGCCAAAGTCTGTGCAGAAAAATTCTGTAGGTGGTTTCTCATGCTATAATGATAGCGAAACTCGTATCGACGCTTCGAATCGAGAAGTTTTAAAGATCCGCGGCGGTCGCAGTGGGTTCAACTTAAGTGACGGAAGGTCTTTTATTGCAGGTGTTGGAGGTTTGACACCGTCTGGATCATATACATTCGCTCAATTTAAAAAGATAGGATCTACTGATAGCCTTACGGTCATAGCAAACAAAAAAGATTCGATCGCAAGAACATCTCCGTATGTGCTTTTGCCTACAGATAAATTAATTTTTGGATTTGCCAATACACCAAACTGGCGTGCCATTACACAAAATCCCCTCACCGGATTTACTAACGGTAGATATGAGTCTGGTCTTGCAATGGAAGAGGTTATTCTTTCCCCTGGCTCGGGAAAGGTGACACTTTACGGCACTCTGCTTCGGGATAACTTGCCTGCAGAAAGCAACAGTAACGAATATTTGACTTCTGATGCAGTCCACGAAGATGTCCGATCAGATATCCCCGTTTATGACCAATGGGATGTTGAGCCGTTTGGTGCACTAACCGGCTCCTACGTGGACAACATTCTTACTGGATCTATGTTTGGAGGTACCAACGCGGGCTTCAATCAAGAGTTTGCTGATGGAACAGCTGCTGGCGTAAGAACGATAGTGGCATCTGTGGCAGCCGGCCACGCCGGAACTACTGGCTCATTGCAACGTTTTGTAAGACTAACAGACAGTAAAGAAAAGGCATTCGATAGCTACCCGCCTAACCCTGTTGACGTTCTTAATAAAAAAGGTGTAGGCATACTGTCACTTGGCTCCGGTCAAGGGATCATAGCTGTAGGCGTAACAGGTAATCAACTTGCACACAATGCAGGACTAGGGGTCGACAGTAGTTGGTACATGAGATCAGCATACGAAGTATCAAGTGTTAGATTTATAAACACTTCTTTTCACGGGCACGAGGCAGAAGGTTTCAATACGAGCGGAGTTAGCCAGGGAAAAATAAGCGTTGGATATTCTACAACTGCTTATATTATGCCTGATGATCTCAATGAAACTACTTGGCGCTACTTTTTGGCAGTAGATAGTAATGGCAGCTTCGACACACGAGAATCGGCAAAAAATACTAAAAAGTTTTTCTGGGGGTTTGGTGATAGGGCAAAAAACGTTCCTGATATTTTGTCATCTTCTAACTTCACAGCCGGCGGCGCTGCTGCAACTCCTTTGATCAGAGGCTACAAATACGGTCTAATGGGGATATTCGGTTCTTCTGTAGACGCTCGCTTTAGAAGAGATAAGTATGGTCAATTTAGAGACATGCTAGAACAAAGAAAGTTTTTAGCAAGCATAGACTTTGGCAATAAGTCAAAAGAATTTCCAGTAACTATTAAATTTACGCCAAGAACAGGCGTAGGATATACGTCGCCAAACAAAACTCATTCACAAAATCTTTCTAAATTTGCCACATCATCGCTTCCGTATTATGATGGTCTAACTGTTGATCGATCTGACAATCCTGATGTAACTTTAAAGCCTATAGATATTGACTTTGAAATAACTACTACTTGAGGAACAAATTATGCCAAAAGTAGACTATTATGAGCTTAAAAAACAAGATAAGTTAGTTTTACGAGACTCTAACAACCAAGAAGTTCAAACAGTAATTTTTCCCAACGGAATACAGGTAGGAATTCCAGACTCAGAGCTTTTTAGTGATGCAACACTAATTTTACCATCAATACCTACGCCATCAGTCACATCTAATCGTCTTTACAACGAAGAAGGAACTCTCAAATTCAATGGATCCGTAGTAGGATCCGGCGGCGGCGGAGCAGGAACACCGGGCGGTGCAGATACACAAATACAATTTAATGATGCTGGATCTTTTGGCGGTTCAAGTGCTTTTACTTACGCAAAAGCAACAGAGAAAGTAACAGTAACATCAGGATCTTTTAGCTTTCTTGGAGTAAATAATGCTTCTCCTAAAACACGATTTTCTGTAACCCATGACTATAATTCGCCGACTTTTGAAAATCAGTTAGCAGCTGCTGAAGGCGGCGGCGATACAATACTATATGGAGCAGGATCTTTGACAGCTGGAAAGCTTTACTGGCTTTCTGGATCAAGTGCAACTTGGACACTAACTGACTCTGATTCTCCGGTCTCAGGTTCGTCTCAGCTACTTGGAATAGCTTTAGGGTCTAGCCCAACAGATGATGGGGTTCTCTTGAGAGGCTTTATAAGAATAGCATCCGGATACATTAACGGCACAGCAGCTATAGGTGATCCCGTGTATGTTGACAACGGCACGTCAGGAGAATATAACTTTACGGCCCCATCTAGCGCCGGCGACTACGTGAGGGTTGTGGGATACTGTATTGATACACATTCTAGCGACATACTTCTTTATTTTAATCCGGATCCAACCTGGGTGGAGATTTCTTAAATGCCTAGTACATGCTATGTCTCTCAAGACTCAGGAAACGATTCTAACGCAGGGACCGAAGGAGCTCCGTTCAAGACACTTTCTCATGCTTTTTATATTATCGGCAACACAAGTAGCGGCATAACATATGGTAATGCTATTATTATTAATGACAGTGCTACATACAATGTAACAAATGGTACTTCGGGAACAGACAATACGAGCAACCAGATTGAAGCTTACACAGGTTTCCTCCCTAGAGAATTTGTGATCAAAGCAGGCGATGGCTGCAGCCCAATATTAGACGGAGGTCATTCTGCAGATTTTGCTATAGAGTCTTATAAGGACTGGGTTATAGAAGGTATAACATTTCGAAGATTTGGGTCTAGTATCGCACATCATCACGCAATCGTAGAAACAACTTCAAGGCAGGCAGGAACTGTTAGAGACTGCACAATCCATGCTATTAGTGGAACAGCAATAAAGTTGACTGACAACGGAACCCTGGTCGAAAGATGCTTGATTTATGATGTCGCACAAAGAGGAATTTATGGGTTTGACCAGTTTACTGTGCAAAATAATGTGATCTATGACTGCTATAGCTATGCAATTTACGGGGGTATAGGTAATGACTACGCAAATACAGTTGTACAACACAATACCATCCACAACAGCCCAGCATCGGGCTCTACACATGTCTCTAGACAATATGCGATCTATACAAGAAATGCACAATTTAATATTATAACAGATTCTAGCTGTACAATAGCAGGCCTCAGGGCAACAGGGAATCATTCTTACAATTGTGCAAGTGGTACATACGATCACAATGGAACACATTCTCCCGTTAATATCTATGGCGGTGCCGGTACCGGAGGATTAGACGGCACTAATCCGCTCTTTGCAGACAAAGCAAGCAATGATTTATCTTTGACACTAAGCTCACCTTGCGTTGGTGCTGCTAATGGTTCTTCTTCGCCAAAGGATTTTGTCAGCGGATCTAGAGATTGGGAGTATTCCCACAAAGTAATAGGCATAAATACAGCGCCCACACATGATATGGGTGCCTATGAGATTACTCACACAAAGGTCAATACAGTAGATACGCAGCTAATACAAAAAGTAATGGGTGTCTCGTGATAGAGAAAAATGCATTTTTACATGCAAGTGAAGCAAAAGAACATTAAGAAGATTTATATTTAGAGATATGGCAGGAATACTAAACAACAAAGAGCGAATACTGGACTTCATAATAACGAAAGTTGGAAAGGAGCAAGCAGGTGTTGGCGAACTAAAAATAAAATATGCTACCTTGACAGATTTGCATACTTTTTATGAAAAATCTGGAAGCTTAGAAATACCAGACTTGGCAGATGATGCCTCTAATAGAATTCTATTTGAAGCCCACAGTCGATATCAAGATATTGTAGTTCCTGAGCTCAAAGCAGGTATGTATTTACAACCCTTTAAAGCAGGAGAACAAACAGAAATCGCTGGTGGTGGTCTTTTATTGTCTTCATCTATTAGACAAGGAGTATCAGGAACATACCAACTAAGTGGGTCAAACTTAGAAGAAAAAATGGGTCTATTTTTAGATGGTCTTACTAACAACTTTACAGATCAAAGAATTATTGGGACAAATGATGAATTTTCTTTTTATCAAGACATAGAAATTTCTCCTTCGTCTGGATCTTTTTTCATCAATAGTGAGACAAAATATTTGCGTGCAGGAATTGGAGGTAGTGGTCATACTAATTCATCTAACATTCCTAGCATCTTTAGTGATAGAAGATTTGCTGATTTTCCAAACTTTAAGTTTTTGCCTCCAAAAAATCTTCCTGCACCCGGTCAAACTTTAGAAGAAGCCAGTGTTTTAGGCACTTATCCTAGGCTCAATGAAAAGCCAATTATTACCATAGATGAGTTGGAAGATTCGCTAAAAGACAAAGAAAGCTTTACGATTGAATTTTCAAAAACTAGCAGAGACAATAATTTAGTAATTCAGTTTTTTGAGCAAGACACTGGAGTAATAGAAAAGCTAGCTGTTGTAGACTTTGGCTCTTTTGAAGACGAAGACCCGCTAAGCCAGGGCAAAAGAGTTTTATACGTAGGGAAAATTAAGAACGATAGTAAGGGTGCTAATACATTTTTGTGTATTTTTACCATCGTTATAGACTGAGGGAACAAATGGCAATTATCAACTCAAAAAAATACAAGCTAAGAGAATTTTTTGAATTTTCATCGGGTTTGCAGCATAAGTTTGATCTAGTAGACATGATGAGTGATCCCAAAGACCCGAGAGGAGAAAAATTCTTAGACGATAAAGGCTTATATCTTTATCAGGCTAATTTCATTGTCAATGTACAGAGAGCAGCTAAAATGAACGTAGCTGGTCTTAGATTTGAAATTTTTAAAAAAGATCCTGAGAAATATCCGAAGTCATCAAACACAAGAGACGCACTAGACGCATTTGAAATAAAGTTTGAAATTCCAAAATACACTATCGAAGAACAGGGAACAGCAACAAGAGACAAAGAGTCCCGAGTAAGAGTTGAAGAAAATTCTAGAATAAAAGTTGTTGCTGATAATAGAACTGCTTCAGCTGTTGGCAAGAGAATGGACATTGTAGTGCCAGAGCATCGTCAAGAGACCGATTTCAAGACAGCTTGCCATCATGCTAGAAACAACGGGCAAGATCCAGCAGGTTTGGCTTCTGCTGGTCGTTATTCCTCCATTGATGTCAAACAATCAGTGAGCTTAGGCACTCAAAACAATAGATCTCACTTGAATAACGATAGAATCCAGTCATCATCTAGAAATAGCGGTAATAAAACTAGCCTTCGTGATACAAGAGACAGTCTAAGACAGAAAAGGCAAGGACGTCAAGATAATCGGGTAGTAAGAGCAGTAGAAAAAGAAAAAAAAGCCGGCAAAAAACCGAGTCAAGTTTCTTATTTTGATTTTTTGCCAATAAAAAAAGAGTATAAGCATATTTTTGAGCTGTCTGCATCTATCTTTAGAGATCTGGAAGTCTTCTATGTGAGAATTTCAGCAATAAAAGAAAGAGAAGACAATCAAGAGTTTCAAAATGTATACTGCAAGGTTAGACATGAGGCCCAAATTGATGAGTTTCTTTCACACCCACACCCACCTGATCTCAAGATTATGGGCGTCAAGGCTGGAAATGTAACTCTTCGTCTAGAAAGAAAAGATCCTACTTTGAGAAAAGTTCATCTTTTCCGAATAATCACAAATCCTAACTTTGTAAGGCCTATCACTCAAGATGTAGGTTTTGTAAGCTTTACCACTGATAACTACATTGATTTTAGAGACGACGGAATAGATAATGTCTATCCAAACAAGATAACATATAGAGCGTGTGTCGTAAACGGCGATGGAACAATTTCGGAGTTTACCAGCATTGTGGTGCCGTCAATTAGAAAAGTAAGCGATCCAACTAATACAGCAGCAACACCCGTTTCCATTCGTGCAATTAATACTCTAGCGGGTGTAGAAGTTACTGTAGACACTCTAAGCAAAAATATACTTTCTTTTAGACTGCTAAGACAAGAAATAAATAAGTCAAGCACCTTTGGAGAAAGTGTCACAGAAGTTATTTCAGACTCACGATTAGTTTTTCAAAATCAGGGCACTAGTCTTATCGGACTATCTGCCATAACAGAAGTAGCCAACCAAAGATCATCTTTTAGGATTCTTGATGAAGGAACAGTTTTGGGAAGAAAATATCGTTACTTTTTGGCATATCGTCTAGGGTTTGAAGGAAGCATACAGAAGTCAGAAGAGACAATTTCTGATGAAGACGAGACAATTGTTAGAGTTTTTCCGTACATGCAAGTTCCATTCAACATATCTCTGTCGTCACCAAACGTATCAGTTGATTCAAACAACGTTCCTACAGTTTCTTTTACAATCAATGTTGAAGAAACTAAAGAGCTATATAATACAGTTATCAAGGCTTTGCAGACAGCTGGCATAGGACAAGAGTTTATAAAAAATCTTGAAGAAGACATCACTAAAAGTAAAAATATTCTTACGTTCTCGGTAGAGCGATACAACGTAGAAACAGGCAGGAGAGATTCTTACGGCATATTTCCGCCAGGAGAATTTACAGACTCACAGACGATTAGGCAAACAAGAAATATTGCCGATCCTTTTCCTGGTGCCAGATACGTCTATATTGTCAAGACATGCTTGCAGTCTCCTGAAATATTTTTACAAAATGGTGTAGTAGGTCTGATAACATCATCAGGTCAAGAAATAAAGAAAAAAGCAGCTAGATTTTCTAGACTGATCTATACTCGGCTAGGCGTAATGCCACCAGAAACAGACGTAAGAAATGGAAAAGATATTGAGCAGCTAATTTTAGAGTCACAAGTAGGAATAGAAAAAACTGCCGTTGTAGACATGCCAAACACTCAGCCTACAATAGCTGACAAAATAATAGAGCAAAAAACTCATTATACGAAAATAAAATGGAGAGTGGCTGGCGACAATAGGGCTATTAGCTATTTTCAAATATTTGGAGAAAACAATACTCAAGAAATGCTTTTGGGCGCAGTAGCATGCCCAAATTCTTGCGATATTTTTTCTTTCAACGACTACAGAATGGTAGACGAAATTGGAAAAGTAAATTATCGCATTAAGGCAATAGGCTACGAAGATGATGAAATAGTAAATTCTAAAATAGAAAAGCAAACTATTACATCAATGAGTGTTCCTGATAATCTCTTAACGGGTTATTTGTACGGAGAAGTCGGAGGTGTAAAGATGTCTTTGTTTATTAATAATGCTGAAGAGCTGGCAAATATGCAGAAAGCACAGCAGTCTTTGGCAGCTCGAGGTCATGATATTTCTTTGAAGTCTATGATGGCTTATAAATACCATCGTACTCAAAGGAGCAGTCCGTCAGATCCGGAAGTCGTAAGTGTAGATGCTGAAAAATATTGGGAAGGCATTGACTTGCCTACATTTGGAAAGCCAGGCTTCGCAAAATCATCGTCTGCAAGAACAAGAGATGATAGAAATGTTTTCGGGGATGTGAATTTATCTTCTGTTTATCATACTGGTTTTAAGCAGTCGCTTGACCAGAAAGGCGTCACTTTTACAAACAAATATGAAGCGTCAATGGAGACATCCAAGTCAAAGGTACAAAATTTGCTAGGTGAAAGTGCTGTATCAGATGATGGAAACATTGAAACATTCAGTAACACTTCTTTGCTCAACATATTGGGATGAATAATTAGACCATGAGGAGAAAATAAATGCCTTTAACAGGGACAGGAACAGGAGGAGGCTTTAATGGCGGCAGCACTGCAACCGGTGAGGATAGTAAATCGAAGACCGGAGGCACCGTCGGCGATGTGGGCTTCGGTGTCGGCGCAGTTGGAGACAACGCGGAGGCAGGAATTTCCCAGGACACGTTGGGTCTACCCGGAGGGCTCGCCCCGGGTGAAGTCCCAGGAGTCAAGACAGCGCTAGATATTGAAGTGATGTTTGACTTGTCTTCCCTTACTGATGGATTTCCCAAGTATCCCTCCTACACAAACTCAGAAAAGCAAGAAGCAATTGTCAAAACAGTCAGTGAAGAAAGACCTGAGCCTATTGCAAATTTCAATCTTTCTAGAAACTCTATAATAGGCGGAAAAGATTCTCTTCTTTACTCATCTTGTTTGCAAGCTCTAATAGAAGATCGAGTGTCTCTAGAGTATGCCAGCGCTCTCTTTGAAAAGATAAAAATAGACAATCCGGATTTTTTCAAAGAGATCACTAAGGAAATACAAAAAGAGATCGCCGAAGCTCAAAATTCAATCAATCAGCTAAGAAATATTTTCGACATACTGGTCGTATCTGATCAAGCTTTAAATCCTACGTTACCATCTACAAGACAGACATGCGCAAACTTTGCATCGCAGATGTATGACACTCTAAAGATTGATAGTGAGCCCCTTCTAGATGCGTCCCCTATACCTTCTCCAGACAATTTTTTGTATGCGCTCGCAGGAAATAATTACGAGTCTAGAATAGAAAGCAAAACTCGGTCGGCATTGATCTGTCAGCTTCTAAGTGTTGTTGATCAAAGTTTGTCAAGCTGTATGACTAATCTATCTATTAATATGCCTGTGATTAAAGCGATACCTGCAGGCGCCAATAGCTTAGAAATAATGCATAAGCCTTTGATGTCTGATTTGAAAACTTTAGGGGCCAATTCTAGTTTAAATTTAGTATACGGCATTGCTGAATATTCATATGCAGACACCACATTCTATAATCATCTAAAGATGCACCCGACAAAAGAAGAGCGCGTACTGGGATTGTGTACAATGCTAAGCAATGAAATTGCGATATCAGCAGGGCTCGGACGATTAGTAAATACACCGCTAGGTAACAAATTTGGGGCAGAGACCCAAGACTTTACAAAAATGTTTTTAGGTGTTAAGAATTTGCCTGGAGCAGACGTAGAAACAAAAATGCCCAATTCTTTAGCAGATTACTTATTGATTTCTACTAAGACGGGTGCACCCACAAGTAATGATGGAAACACATTTTTTAAACCTACATTGCTCCTAGACGGCACATTTGCAGGGGAGACATCAGCAGCAATTAACTCTTTTGATTCTTTCATAAAATCTGTTGCAAGAACACCTGATGAAAATAAAATCAATATATTTTCTGAGGCGATGACTAATTGTAATGCTGCTTTTCTTGACGCAATTGAATTCTATAAAAAAGTTCATCTTAAAGATAAACAACCCGGAATTCTAACACCTAGAGGTTTATTTTCTAGAATTCTTCTTGATGTGTCTGAATCGATGGATCAGCTTGCGGGAACAAAGTCACAAATAGACGCAAATTTGGCATGTGAAATAGCTGTATTCAAGACGTTGAGCACCACATCAGCTGCCGGTTCAGCTTCAAAAATAGGAAAAATAAAGCATTTTTTGCTAGGTATAATTGTAAGAAAGGCAGCTGCAATTCTATCGGGAAAAACCTACGAAGTACCCAAGTCACCACCACCGGATGAAACCACAACTAACGTAAAAGTAATAACTAAAGGGGCTAATTCAAAGTCTGAAGAATTTACAATTGTTACTAGCACGGAAAACAATTACGAAGAATACACCGCTGACGATAAAATTCCACAATTCGTAGCCTCGCCTACATACGAGAGTCATTTGTTGGATCCTAGCTGGATGACTTGGTTTAATATGACAACTTTTATTGCATGGGCAGAACTTGCTCACGCCGGCACCGGGCTAGCAGCAGATGAATATATAGACAATGTGGGGGTCGGGAAAAAAATAGGGATATTAGAAGGGCACACCAGCTGGTCTCTTGATGTTAGAGACTTTGTTCAAGAATATGCTGCTTTAGAAAACACCCTATTAGATAAGATAGCCAAAATCTTTGTAGAGATGTGTCAAGATGCTGAGAAGTTTTCACAGTCTGAGAGCGAAGATGGCAGCTGGTTAAACGAATTGCGCTTATCAAGAAACTCTGGCGTAAGTGGAACGCTTTTAATTTCCGGTCTTTTTGAAGCAGTCCTTGGTGTTGTAGGCATGACTGCAGATGGAGGCGTCACACGCAATCAGAAAGTATATCCGTTTAGCAATGAACAAAAGTCTGGCGGCCTTCATGCTATAGACTCTGATATGCTTAAAGGGCATCCCATACAATTCGCGCTTAGAACAGGAAAGGCATCAGTAAATGCGTTGCGCTCTAAGGCATTTCGTCTGTTATCCTTAGCATCAGACTCAGACACTTTCGAGACTCTAGAAGATCAAGAGATGATTCCCGATCTAAGTTATGGAACTGAAAACGTTCCTGGTAGCACCACAGTCCTTACAGAAAGCGGAAAAGATATAGATTCGTTCATATCATACTTCCAAAGGCTTGAGGAGGAGCGAGAGCTTCCTTTGCGGTGCCTGTTTTCAGCTTTTTCTATTGTGCAGCAAGCCAATCATGGCACAAACAACATTCAAAACATAGGAAAGATGCTTCGAGGAGATTTATCACCAGACCCTCTATCTCTTTCTTTGAAAAACTTTTCATCAAATGACAAAACAAAAGATCCAGAGTTTAGATTTTTAGATGATGTCTCTGACTATTCTTTGCAAATTGCCCAAGAGCGTCTTGACAGAATCAAACTTTCTCTTACAAAGCCCACAGGAAGACTTGAAAAAATTAGGGCTGGAGAAGTTGCTTGCATAAAAATAATGCTTGAAAGCTTTGCAGCAAAAGGAGAGATCCCCAACTACTTGTTTTATATTTTGGGCCTCCCAGCAGACTTTATAACCACAGAAATTTTGCCTGCTTTTTCTCTGGCAGAAGGAAAAGAATCACAGGGAGTCAATACAGCTTATCTTACAACTTCTGTTACCAAAACAGAAACTTTTAGTGGCAATGGGTTTTCTGACTATAAAAAACATTTTTTCGGTGGCTTGAAAATAAACTCTAAAAGCTTTGATGTTTTTGAAACGTCATCACCTACATCAGAAGATAACATCTTAGAGTCGATAATTCTAAAAGACGGCTCAACAGGAAAATCATTTATGCAGAAAACTGATTTGCCCGGAAACATAGGAGCCAAAGCCGTTTTGCGTGCAGAAGTGTATTCTTACTTGATAAAAAAAATGTTTTCAACGATTGGCACCGCTGATCTAAACGAAAACAATTTAGTAAAATATGACTATGATCAAAGAAGTACAGGTGCAAAAAACTTAGCTCGCGTGTTTGCAAAGGCAGCAAACATAAACGAAAATGAATTTGACGATGTGTTTGAAGAAAAGGATCAAAAAATTGTTATCAATTGGCAAACTTTGCTAAAAAAGACTGCTTATCCTTTTGATGGAGATAAAATTGATTTTCCTTCGATTACGCATGCTCAGGCTGAACTCTTTTATGATATTTTTGGCTCTGTTTATTTTGCAGAAGGAAAAGTTCACAACAAGGTCTTCGCACCATCAGTATTTGATAAAACAATTGGGTTGGTTATGACATCAGGTGACTTTGATATAATGTCATTAGACGAGAAATTCTTGGATATCGAGACAGGCAACATCACAGGAACTCTAGATGATGTTTTGTTCGATGAATTTGAAGTAAATGTTACGAGAACTGGAGAAGAAACCTCTTCATGAAGTATAAAGCTCATAAGGTAAAACAATAGGGATTATAAGACATGTCTTTACCAAGTAGAAAAATAACAGTCGTGGATGTCCCGGATGTCCAGGGCGTAGAAGCAAAATTTATTTATAATTTTTTCACCCCTGACGAAAGAACTAACAGTTCTGGAGACCCAAGAGTTCCCGGAGCATTCTACAACGAAGAAACTCAAACGCTTGTTAATAACAATACACTGAGATCAGAAGTCCCAAGGTATGTGGAAGTAAACTTTGAACCTAGCTCTTTTACAGCATTTGGAACCCTTAGCCAAGTAAACAATGAAGTGACGACGAAGCTTGTCGATTTATCTGAGTACGGCGAGAGCTTAAGCAATATTGCAAGTGAAGATCAAATAACAAATGAATCGTTTACATCTTTCAGAGAGTGTGACTCCAATGGAAAAAATAGGATCGGAAAAAAAGTACAAGAGCTAAGCAGCATTCTGGGACTATCATTTTCTGATTCGGACCAGTCTTTAGCGCTCTCTGATCTTTTAGGCGTTGAGAGAAATCTAATACAAGATCTTATTTCACCGTACAACGACAAAAAAACGCTGTTCGTAAACAAGCTAGACGAGGCCGAAAAATTTACTTTGTTTGACAAAGCAGCTAGTCTGTCTCTTTCTTCTTTGCTGAACAAAAGAACTGTAGAGTGGATGATGATGGGAGGAGATGATGTTTCTCCTCTCAGCACACTGCAAGCCAAAGACATGTCTAAGATCATACAGGAAAATTTTAATGCAACAGCTAACCCTGTAGACCTAAATGTCTCTGATGTCCATCCATCACTGTACCCTTACAAAATAGAGCCTGTCACTTCTGAAAATCAAGTTGGTATTATAGGCGCAGCAACTGTCGGTTATGTTGTTGTCAAAAAACTAATAACACCCTCTGGTAGAATACAGTCAATATCAGAGTATCTGCTAGAAGGAAAAAACAGCACACGATATGTTGATGCTGCTGTGGTGTATGGAGCAAAATATTCATACTCAGTAAAAGCTATCTACCGGGTAGATGCTATTGTTGAAGATGACTTAGATGCAAATAAATCATTGAAAAAAATTAAAATGCTAATTGCATCTAGACCTTCAAAAGTCATTACAGCGTTGACGGAAGAATATCAGCCCCCACTTCCACCCGATGGAGTTTTTTATCGTTTCAACTATGATAAAGGGCGAGGCCTCTTGATCACATGGCAGATGCCGCCTGGAACATCTAGGGATGTAAAGTATTTTCAAATTTTTAGAAGAAAGACTATACACGAACCTTTTCAGTGCATAGCTCAGCTCGATTTTGATAATTCTTTTTTAAAGACTGTCAAACCCGAGAAAGTTAGAAAAAGCCTTGTTATAAAATCTCCTGGAGCTGTTACTTTTTTTGAAGACAAGTTTTTCAATAGAGACCGAGATGACTTTATATACGCAGTTTGTGCTGTTGATGCTCACGGTCTGTCATCAAACTATTCAGCTCAAACCCTAGTCGGCTTTGATAAAATAAAAAACTTGATTACGCTCAAGAGCATAAGCCCACCAGGTGGTCTCAAGGCATATCCAAACTTTTTTATAGACCCAGACTTAGACGACAATATTGCTGTAGATAGCTTTGCTCAAGATGCAATATTTGACAGTGGACACACAAAAATTAAAGTTTATTTTACACCTGATGCTAAGACTGTCCAGGTTTCTGACAATTCAATAGCTAAAGGTTTTATATCTAAAAATGAAGGCGGAAAATACAAAATGCACTTATTAAACTTAGATCTTCAGAAGTCAACCACCGCCGAGATCGAAATTGAAGATTTACAACAAACACAATAAGTGGATATTTAGACCAGGAGCAATAAAATGGGATTCTTAGATCATTCAACAAATAATGTCATTATTGACGCCGTATTAACTGATGCCGGAAGAAAAGCGTTATCAGCAAATAACGGTAGTTTTAGAATTGCCTTTTTCTCGTTAGCCGATGACGAAGTTGATTATACAACTATCGAAAAGTTTGGCAGAACTGTAGGAAAGGAAAAAATTACTAAAAACACACCTGTGTTTGAGGCACAAACAAAAGGAGATTTAGCACTTAAAAATAGACTGCTGACACTACCAGATCCAACGATCATTAGGTTGCCGTCACTTTCAATTGCAGGTTCTGAGTCTTTGTCCAACAACACAGTTTCATTTACAAGAACAAACACTACACGCAAAGTAAGTGTTGAGCAGTTAATTGATGCCGAAAACAGAGTGCCAGACGGCACATCAGATGTGACATTTACTGTAACTGTTCCAGATAGATTTTTACAGATTGAGGGTAAGGCAGCTTTACAAATAGAGCCGACTACAAGAATTGCTAGTTACAATGTTGTTAGAGATAGTGTATCTAACAAGAACGGCGCTGTGGGAAGCTTTAATTTGATAATTCCGACATTCCCTGATGATACAACATTTAATGTCTACGGCGACGGAACAACAATAACATCCGTGGTTTCAATAGTAGGTGACCAGTCTGGCCTAAGAAAAGAATTCCAGATAACCATTACTAAGTAAGAGAGAACAAAAAATGGCAAAAGTAGTTGGCGGCAGCTTTAAGAGAATTTCACCTGAAGACATCAGAACATCAACATCTGTCTTGAATCAGCTCGTTGATGTAATTCAAGAAGATGTTTCTGGGTCTAGTACAAGGCGAGCCTATCAAGTATTCGTAACAGGAGGCGTAGGCCCCGGTGTTACATCTTCTTTATATCAGACAGTATATGATCAAGACTTTAGTTTACAAACATCTAACCCAATCATGGATATGACGGTAGGTCTGTGGTATAGTGGTACAACTGTGCAAAATGCTAAAACAGGTGAGGATTCAGCTGGAAAATTACTCTTTTCATCTCAGTCGCTAATGATGCGTGAAAAAACTGATCTTTATAAACAGTACGCAGCAAACTTATTAGGTGATGCAGATCAAGCATTTTACGCTCCGTTTCAAATTGCTGCAACACCAGGCGATTCAGCGACGAACAGAATAGACAACGCGCTTATTTTCTCTTTTAAGCGCCTGTTTGCCAGAGACTCAATCAAGAGAGAAACTTTTGCCATTAGGCTATATCAAAGCGCTTCAGCAGGTGCACCAGGCGAAGATGGCTTGAGCGCTACAGGGCGATCTAATATTGGCGTAACATCAACATCAGGATCAGCAATTTTTACTGATATCGGTGCCAGTGTCGATCAAGAGAGAACTTTCGGTGGCTCTGTAGGAAACGTTAAGAACGCTGCTAATACAAATGAAACTGTAGGGCTTATTTGGTACGATACGGGAACCGTAATATTAGACATGGAGAAAGTATTTTCAGGATCTCAAAAGATATCTGGAACTATTGATGCTATGGCAACAAACTCTACAATTAATGCTGCCAATATTGCTTCTGGAAAAACTGTTATGGGATCTTGGGCAGGTAATGCACAAGCAAAACTTATTCCTGATTTTCTTGTATCAGCATCTATTGATGATGTTGTGGATCATGTCGCATCAACAAGATTACAGTCCGGAACATTGACAGCTGCAACTTTTCAAAACAATACAAACATCAATTCAACATTGATATTCTGTAGAGCAACTGCAGATGAATTCAACTACTCTACTAATCCAACATTTGTAAACTCATCAGGAAGAATTAGAGTGATTGACGAGGGCCAAGAAGACGTTCAAAGAACTTTTACGATGCCTACAACTGTGGGACTTCATGATGAATTTGGAAATCTGCTGGCAGTAGCAAAAGTTTCTAGACCGATTGAAAAAAATGATGAAAAAGACATCACATTCAGAATTCGGTTGGACTTTTAGTTGTGTTTGCGAGGGGAACGTGAGGTCACATGTCGATCATAAAGATCACACCGGACAATATCGAGAATTATACGATACTTGCAAATCCTCGCAGGACATTCTCATCAGCGTCTAACGCCGCTGCTAATGTTGTATCATCTGGCATAACAGGTTCTTTGCCGCTATTTCCTGACGGATCATCAACAACTAAAGATGTCTTTAAGGATGTGAACGGATTTACTTCTTCATCGGATGCTGAACAAATTGAGTTGCATAGACTCGCTGCATCTGATTGGGGCAAGCTAGATTATGTGACGAACATATATCACTCTGTCAATGCCTACATGTCTGGTGTAAACTTTTTGCCTTCATCTTCTATGTTTTCTAAGCGGCAAAATGTCATTAGGTTTGAACCTGGCGCCAAGTTTAATCCGGATTTTTTAAGAAAAAAGGCAGTAAAGGATTCTCTTTTTCCTTATTATAGACATGCTTATCCTTCGCTGCAGTATTCATATACAAACTACCATTCACTTAATTTTGTGACATGTTCGTATCTTTCTAGTGATACAGCACTAATTTATCCTGCTGGCACTGGAACTGTTGCGCTAGAAAACACCAATTTTTATGCTCCGAGCAGTAGTTTTACATTTGATTTCTATATCAATCCTCGCTATGCTCAAGAAAGCATAAATGCAGAGTTTACTGCAGGAACAATTTTCCACATGTCGTCTTCGTATGCAATCAGTCTAGTTACTGGGACATCAAGAGGCCTTGATGGAAAATCTGACGGCTATCGTTTACTCCTTCAGCTTAGTCAAAGTGCTGAAATACCCCCGAGTAAAGTAGCAATATCGGGCGACACGGTGACATCTACTCAGCCCACAACCGACGCCGGATTCTTATTTGTTTCTCCGGATAATTCACTAAAAAGAAATACATGGCATCATGTTGCTATTAGATGGGGAGGACAGTACACCCAAGATGGCACTGGGTCTTTTGTTATTGACGGAAAAGAAAAGTCAAAATTTGTGATAACATCTGCATCAGTCATGGCGCCCATACAAACAGCTCCAAACCAGCATGATTCTGACGCACTTTTTATTGGAAATTTTTATGAAGGATCTAACTACGGAACAAATCCTATAGCAGGATTCTTTAATCCTACAGCAGCAACAGAGTTTGGTGTTATTGAATTCAATCCTAATATTACAGCAGATCCGACTGATGTACAACTTAGGCATCCATTGAATGCAGAAGTTCATGATCTAAAAATCTTCAATAGCTATCGATCGATCAACCAGATATTGACATCTTCAAAACAGGGGCTAGGCTATGATCCATATTATAACCAGGCGGGTGTAACAGGATCTCAGCCAAGTCTTTCAGGATCGTCAGGTGAAGAAGGACTTTTATTTTATGTTCCGCCTTTCTTTACAAAACAGTCACCTAAGCGGTATGTAAACCAGACTCCGTTTTTTTATGCAACAGGAACAACAGAAGATCCGTTCAATGTTGCAATGTCATTTGGGATCGGTGGGCATGAGCTTAATTTACCAAACTTTACAAGAGAGTTTGTTAGAGGATTTTATCCTCGGCCTTATGGGCTAGAAGCAGCTAGAGTTGATACATCTACGGCTGGGTCTGGTCAAACAGCAAATTATTGGATCTATGAATCCGGAAGCAATAGAAAACGAAACATCACAGTTCTTCCGTGTGATAACGGCAGATTTTATCCAAACTTTAGAACTCTTCTGTCAGGAAATATGACAACAGCAAAGAGTGGCTCAATTCTAGACAAGTTTAGAAATGATTTTGCAGGTCTAGACTTATCTAGAATTGATCTAAATGAGATGGTTAGTACATCCTCACTTCCTGGGGCATCAGCACCAGGAGATAATTTAACAAAATTTCCAGATGGTCTTTTAGCTCCTATTATAGGACCAACTCCGGAAGATCCCGGTGTTTCACCCGGTAATATTCTCACTATTCTACAAAGAACAAAAGACCCTAGCTCTAATGAAGTTGTATTTTTTGATATTTCTAATATGTTCTATGGAGACCAAATAAAGCCACAATCAGTCGTTCTCAAAGACATGTCTGTAACCGGTTCAAATGGAAGAGTACAGATGACTCTAAAAGATGATGGGTATGGAAATCTCTATAGGGCAGACTCAGAAAGTGAACACGCAAAATGGGCTTCAGTCGGAAATGTAATCTATGAAGAAGGAATACTGATAATAAAGTCACCTAACATACCACTTTTTGGATCCGATGCATGGGAGCTTACGTTTGAAGGCCAGAAAAATATTCATGTTTTGGAAGTGAGCGTTCCTGTCTCTAAAGGAATATTCAACTCTTCTTCTAATCCTACTTTCCAAAAATTGATTCCAAACAGCTATCCAAATGAAACTGCTGATTCTTTTGTATACTTGACAGGAATGCAGTTTCATGATGAAAACTTAAATGTTGTATCACGTGTCAATTTTTCTCAACCTGCCATAAAAAGAGAGGGAGATAAATACACGATTAGAGTCCGGATGGACTATTAGTGAAAGTTTTAGGTCTAGATGTGTCTACATCAAATGTAGGGTTTTGTCTGTTAGACACAGAATGCTCACAGAGTAACGGAGTGCTTTTAGCCTATGGAATACCCCTAGGAAAAATAAAAGGTCTTTACGCCAAGTCCTGCGTTATTAGAAGCAGCATTCAAGAGATAGCCAAGGACTACTGTGTAGATGTTGTCGTTGTAGAAGAACCACTTCAAGCTTTTAGGAGCAGAATGTCATCAGCACACACCATCGCGAAGCTTAATCGTTTTAATGGTATTGTAAGCTTTATTGCAAGATCTGAGATAAACTGCCCTGTTCAGATGGGAAATGTAATTTCTGTTAGAAAATCTGTTGGAATTAAGTTGGAAAAAAAGTCTGACAAAAATACTAAAGAACAGATTTTAGAGTGGGTTGCAGCAAGAAAAGAAATGAAAAATTTTGAGTGGCCAACAAAAAAGCTAAAATCGGGTCCCAATGCAGGAACAATACGACATGAGGATTATTGCTACGATATTGCTGATGCTTTTGTTGTAGCTCTTTGGGGATCAATGTTCTTGAAAATTGAAGATCTTGATGATACTATTCTTTAGTGAATCTAAAAAAGTCTCGAAAAATCAAGTTATTAGAGACAGCATTTGGCGAAGGTTTCTTAGAACCTAGTGAAGAAAACCTTCACTTATGTTGTCCTGTCTGTAACGACACACGTAGAAACAAAAAAAAGCTGTATGTGTCATTAGAGACAGGATGGTATAACTGTTGGGTATGTAATACGTCAGGAAAGAATATTAATTTTCTTTTTAGAAAACATGCTCGCCAATATTCTGCGCAGTGTCAAGAGCTATTCCCTACTGATGCGAAAATTTCTCAAGAAGATGTTGAAGAAAAAATTATTGTCGAGCTGCCTGCTGATGTTTGCTTGATTACAAATAACAGCAAAGACCCCGACACCCGGGCTATCTACAAATATTTGCAAAGACGAGGCTTGTCTCGTTTAGACATGTACAGGTGGAGAGTGTGTGTATCACAAGAATTTTATTTTAGAAGAAAAGCGATATTTCCCTCTTTTGATGACCAGGGAAATTTAAACTATTATGTAGCAAGAGCTATAGACCAGACAAAATTCAAATACCATAATGCCAAAGTACCTAAGAGCAGAATTATCTTTAATGAAGCAGACTTAGATTGGAAAGAGCCCATCATACTTGTCGAAGGAGTATTTGACGCAGTAAAATGTCCGGATAATACTGCAATTGCTCTAGGGTCTACTCTGTCAAAAGAGTCCCACTTGTTCAAAAAGCTAAGTCAGCATCGCTCTGCTGTAATTGTTGCTTTTGATGAAGACGCAGAAATGAAGTCACACGCTGTTTGTAAAAAACTGCATAACGCTGGGTGTGATGTTTACAAGGTTACTGTAAGGGAAAATGATTTAGGTAGCAGATCTAAAGAAGAAGTTGAAAATATTCTAAGAACAGCTGTGCCCTGGACACAAATTTCCCTACTTAGTCACAAGATATCTAGCATTAAAAGTGGATCAATTTTATGATAAAAATAGCTCACTTCGCCGACGTTCACTGGCGAAGTCTTTCAAGACACAAAGAATATAGGCAGAGCTTTGAGGATGCATTCAAAAAGATGCGTCTTCTTCAGCCCGATGTTATTCTTATTGCCGGAGATATCGTCCACTCCAAGACGCAAGGTATATCACCTGAAATTATTAGTAATTTGACCTGGTGGTTTAGAAGCATGGCAGAAATTTGCGATGTTCACGTTACTTTAGGAAATCATGATGGTCTTATTTTAAATCCGGATCGAGAAGATGCAATTTCGCCTATTATTACTGCAATTGATGACCCGAGAATTAAGCTGTATAAAGAATCAGGCGTTTACCCAATAAAAGACAACTATAACTTATGCGTTTTTAGCTGCTTTGATGAAGGAAATTGGGATAAGGTAAAGCCTGATCCTGATAAAATCAATATTGCTACATTTCACGGTCCTGTTCACGGATCAGAAACAGATGAAAGTTGGCAGCTTGAAAGCTCCACAGATTGTGAATTTTTCAAAAACTTTGATTATGTGATGTTGGGTGACATTCATAAACAACAATTTCTATCAGATAGAATCGCTTACTGTGGATCAACAATACAACAAAATTATGGTGAGAGTCAGGGTAAAGGATTTTTGTTTTGGGGAATTGATGGAAAAGAATTTCGAGCTAAGCACGTAGAGGTTTTACACAATTCGCCTTTTGTGACCCTGAATTATGATGGTGACTTAGATGATTTGCAGTCTCAAGTAGAAGAAAATCCTGAAAAATCAAGATTTAGAATTAGAATCGATTCGTCTGTCACACAGGCAGAACAAGTACAAATAAAAGCTGCTATAAAAGGAGTAGCTATACCAGAAGAAATAGTTTTTAAGCGAGAAACAGCTAGTGATCATTCTTTATCTGACGAGCTTCTAGAAGAGTCTGCAGGTATTGATAGTTACGAAGCTGTTTTAGGGCTCGTAAAAGACTATTATTCAAAAACAAATTTATCATCTCAAATGTTAGACTTGATGACAAAAGCTTTAGCTAGCGCCTGGAATGATGCAAAAATTCAAGACAACGTAAAGAGCGGCAGATGGTCAGTTAAAAAGATTGAATTTGATAATATATTTGGCTACGGAGAAAACAATATTGTAAATTTTGATTCTGCAGCGGGTATTACAGGTATTTTTGGCAAAAATAGAAGCGGTAAGTCTTCTATATGCGGCGCTTTGACCTACAGTCTTTATAACGGCACCGACCGAGGCGCAATGAAAAGTGTTCACATAGTGAATGCAAGAAAAAATTATTGCAAAGCAAAAGTTGTCTTTTCAAAGAAAGGAAAAAATTTTTTAGTTGAAAGACAGACCGTCAAAAAGACTAATCGAAGGGGTGCTGTTAATGCTACAACACACTTAAATCTGTTTACATGTGATGAAACAGGCACACCTTTGAAAGATCTATCTGATGAGCAACGACGTGAAACAGAAAAGATATTGAGAGACCAAGTAGGAACTCTTGATGACTTTTTGCTTACAACTCTGGCATCGCAAGGTGATATCAATAGATTTGTAAGCCAGGGTGGGTCTACTAGAAAATCTATTCTAGCCAAATTTTTAAGACTAGACATACTTGATTCGCTATATGACGAAGTACGATCTGAGTTGCAAGTTGCAAAGAGTTTATTGAGCAAGATACCTGAAAAAGAGTTTGATGTTCAAATAGTCGACAGGGTTACTAAGCTAAAGGCTAGGAAAAAAGATCGTCTAGAAGAAACACATGCACTTGAAAAAATTACTGAAATACTGAATGATCTAAGTACAGCGCTAGATTCTCAAAAAGGAGAAGAAAAATTTACTCAAACAGAAGTCGACGACCAGCAAGCTAAAGTTGATAAAATTTCTTTGGACTTAGAGGCATCAATTTCTAATAGACAGACACAGGTTCTCAAGAAAGAAGTGCTTGTAAAGAAAATGCAAGAAATTATGTTAGATCTGCATGATGTTGATTTTAATGAATTGAGAAAAATACAAAGCCAAATAGGGGAGACAGAAAGAAATCTTTTGGTAGTGCAAGGAGAGGTTGAGGCAAAAGCAGTAACGTTGAGATCTGATAAGAGAGAAGTAAAGAAGCTGTCTGACGTTCCTTGCGGTGATTCTTTTCCTACATGCAAGTATATTGTTAGTGCTCAAAAAGCAGAAAAATCAATGCTAGAAAAAAAGGAAGATCTTGACAATACTAGAAAATATGCAGCATCTCTTAAATCAGAGCTAAAGAAGCTTCTAAAGAACAATGTAGAAGAGAAACTAGCACAAAAAAGAGATCACGATGAAAAGATGTTCCAGCTGAATCAAGATGAGTCACAGTGTGATCTTAAAATTCTAAGATTAAATACAAAAATTACAAGTACCGAGAGAGAGATCCAGAAAGAAAGAGCGCAACTAAGCAAAATGAGCGTGAATCTTTGTGATTCAGACTCAGCGCAAGAAAGAGAGATTCTTGTAAAGAAAAAGAAGATAGCTGAAGAAAAGCTAATTGAATCTAAACGAAAAATACAGTTTCATAGTGAAAGTATCGGTCTTTTAACAGCTGAGATTGATCAGTTAAGAAAAGATAAATCTGACTATGAAGAAAATAATCACCGCGTCCAGATGCTCAATCTACTGCAGAAGTCGCTAAGCCGTGATGGAATCCCACTTCAGATAGTAAAAAGAAAATTGCCACTCATTAATCGAGAAATTGCAAATATTTTGCAAGGTGTTACCGGCTTTACTGTTGAACTGGAATCGGATAAAAACGGCATGGACATTATTCTAAATTACGGCGACTCCAGGCGAATAATTGAATGCTGCAGCGGGATGGAAAAAATGATGTCTTCGTTAGCAATCCGCACAGCTTTAGTTAGAGTTTCTAGCTTGCCAAAGTCTGATATGCTTATTATCGATGAAGGATTTGGATCTTTAGACGCTTCTAATATTGAGGCATGTGCTAATCTTCTTAGAAGCCTAACGAAAACTTTTAGAACAATATTGATAATATCACATATCGATACTGTCAAGGACGTAGTAGATAACACAATTGAGATCACAGCTAAAAAAGGACACGATTCGCATGTCACATTCTTATAAGGGAAGCTATCGGTTAGTTTTTTCTGGTGTGGAAGATGCCTACGCTTGTTCTGTGTGCGGTTATGTGCTTAAAGATGACAAAGATCTAAAAACTTTCTTTGAAAAAGGTGCATGTACGAGCTGCGTAGATATTTACTACTATCCGAACGCTCAACGTTGGGAATCTGGATGGAGACCAAACAGAGACGAGGTAAGAAAAAATGACGTTCAAAGAAAATAATGTACTAGGCAATCTAATAAATACGACATGGGGCAAATACTCATCGCCTTCTGGTACGCACTCAATTAAGTGCGATCTGGCAGGAGAAACGATGACGCTCAAGTATTCAACAATTGTCCACTTTGCGAGTGAAAGATCAGCTCGAGATCAATTTGTCAGATGTGCTGAAGAAGCAGTTCAAAGACTAAATAGCTATATGGGTCTGCTCAAGAGCGAATTTAGAGAGGCAGCTGGAACTTCTCTGAAGACTACAGAAGTGGGAGGAAACGACGATGTAGAACTGATTCAGTCAACATCTAACTCCCCTCGAAAGATCGCTTATTATCGCATGAACAAAACATTTCAGCTAGGGTAAGCTATGCCTGGCCCAACCGCAACTCAAGCAAAAGAGATTGTTAAGTGCGGTAAGGATCCTGTCTACTTTATCAACAAGTATGCAAAAATCCAGCACCCTACTAGAGGAACAATCAAGTTTGACACGTATTCATTTCAGGATATGTGTGTTAAATCATACATGCAGCATCGCTTCAATGTAATCATAAAGTCTAGACAGCTAGGGCTTTCTACAGTTTCAGCAATTTATGCCGTCTGGCTGGCAATTTTCTATAGAGATAAAAATATTCTTATTATTGCTACTAAACTAGCTGTAGCACAAAATTTTATTAGAAAAGTAAAGATAGCTTTGGATTCATTGCCAAGCTGGCTAATGATGCCGTCTATTACAGAAAGAACAAAGACTCATATTGCATTTAGCAATGGCTCACAAGTCAAAGCAATTCCGACGTCCGAAGATGCGGGTCGATCAGAAGCACTTTCTTTGCTTATTGTAGATGAGGCTGCTTTTATTCGTAACTTTGATGAACTATGGCTGGGATTGTATTCCACGCTTTCAACCGGTGGGCGAGCAATAATCATTAGCACTCCGAACGGAATTGGAGGTATGTACCATACGATTTGTGAGGAAGCCAAAGCAGAAAAAAATAATTTTAATTACATTGAGCTTCCATGGGATGTGCATCCTGAAAGAGACAGCGATTGGTTTGATAACGAATCTCGAAATATGAGCAAAAAACAGGTTGCTCAAGAACTCATGTGCGATTTTTCCGCATCAGGAGATACATTCGTTGCAGCAGAAATTGTTGAAATGCTTCGCATGCAAGTAGAGGCTCCTCTAGAGAGATGGGGGCCTGGCGGTGATGTATGGCAATGGAAGTATCCTAGAGAAGATGATGAATATGTGATATCAGCTGATATTGCTCGAGGCGACGGAGCTGATTACTCAGCCTTTCATGTCTTAGATGCTAATACATGTGAGCAGGTTGCTGAGTTCAAAGGAAAAATAACACCCGATCAATTTGCTATTTTGCTCGCTGAGGCTGGAAAAAGGTTCAACGATGCTTTGATTTGCCCTGAGAATAACACATTCGGCTATACAACAATATTGAAGCTTGTTGAGCTAGGGTATAAAAACTTATATTTCAAAAAATCAAAAGACAAGTTTGACGTTCTTTACGGAAACAACCCAAACTCATCTGTGTCAAAAATTGGATTTCATACAAATGCAGCAACTAGAGGGCCTATACTGACTCTTTTAGAAGATCGTTTGAGAAATAATACACTTCGTGTTAGATCCTCTAGGCTTATTGAAGAGTTAAAGACATTTGTTTGGAAGGGTAACAAAGCACAGGCGAAGAAAGGCTCTCATGATGACTTAGTAATGGCATTGGCTATTGGAAACTCGCTAGTAGACGCATCTGCTGTTCACTCTATCAAAAATGTAGACATGTCAAAGGCTATGCTTGGTGGATTTGCAGTCAATTCTCAGGAAAACAACAAGAAAAAAATAGTAAAGCACTATAACAATCTAAATCCTTTTATTCCGATGCCTGCAGATGCTTATTCATCCAGCCGAAGATCAGAAGATGACTTAGAAGAATTTGATTGGCTTATAAAGTAAAACGAAATTTCAATTACCCATATAATATGTGAGCAATAGATATTTAGTACACTGAGAGTAATATGGCAGATAACAAAGGATCACTTTTTACACGACTTACTAAGCTGTTCCGGTCCGGACCGGTCGTACGCAGGAAAGTACGTGATTATAGACAAACCGGGGCTTCTTCAGCCCTAGAAGTATTTAGAAAAGCGCATAGCGACGTTTACAATAGCACTTTGAGTGCATATGGCGCATTTGATAGAATGTCTCGATACAGTGATTTTTCTGAAATGGAGGCAACACCTGAAATAGGCTCTGCTCTCGACATATACGCAGAAGAGACTGTAAGTTGCGATGACAAAGGACAAGTCCTCCACGTTCATTCTGAGAATAATAGAATTCAAGAAATTCTACAGGAGCTTTTTTTCGACATCCTAAATGTTGACTTTAATTTGGTCATGTGGGCAAGAAATCTTTGCAAGTACGGAGACTTTTTTCTATTCAACGATATTTCACCAGAGTTTGGTGTAATCAACGTTTATCCAATAGCCATCAGTGAGATTGAAAGAGAAGAAGGATTTGATGCTGAAGATCCTATGGCAGTTAGATTTCGATGGATAACACAGGGAAATCAAACACTAGAAAATTGGCAAATTAGTCACTTTAGACTTTTAGGAAACGACGCTTTTTTACCCTACGGATCGTCAGTTCTTGAGTCAGCTCGAAGAATTTGGCGCCAGCTTATTCTTATGGAAGATGCTATGCTGGTATATAGAGTTATACGTGCTCCCGAACGTCGTGTCTTTTATATTGATGTGGGAAACATCCCTCCTGAAGAAATTGAAAATTACATGCAACAAGCACAGTCAAGCTTAAAAAGAGCGCCTGTTGTTGATAAAAATAACGGAAAAGTAGACTTACGATACAATCCGTACTCAGTTGATGAGGACTATTTTCTGCCTGTTCGGGGCGGCGAAACCGGAACTAAGATTGATACACTAGCTGGTGGTCAAAATACAGCAGCCATCGAAGACGTGACCTATATTCAGAAGAAGCTGTTTGCAGCTCTAAAAATCCCTCGCGCGTATTTAGGGTATGATGAAGATGTTGGCGCAAAAGCGACACTAGCTCAAGAAGACATTCGTTTTTCACGCACTATACAAAGAATTCAAAAGACGATCGTTGCAGAGCTCAACAAGCTAGCGATGATCCATCTTTACTGTCATGGCTTCGAAGGAGAAGAGTTAGCAGATTTCAATCTTCGCCTTACAAACCCAAGCTCAATTGCACAGCAACAAAAGCTAGAGCTTATTCGGTCTCAATTTGAAATTGCCGGCACAGCCCCCGAAGGAGTTGTAGATAGAGAATGGATTCGAAAAAATATTCTTGGTCTTAACAACGAAGAAATTGAAAATATTAAAGAGGGTAGAATTTTAGATAAAATAGAAGATGCAGAGGTCGAAGAGGGCGCTGCAGCAGCAGCGGCAGAAGAAACCGGCGGTGACGATGCCGCCGTCGATGATGAAGCAGGCGATCTATTCTCAGGTGATATGCCCACAGGCGATCTTTTGACCGCGTTACCCGGGCCAGACTCAAATCAAGACCCAGATTCGAATGAAGATGAAGATGATGATTTGATATTTGACTTTTCAATGGACGACGACGACGCACCTGAAAAAGCTTCTAAGAAAATAAATTCTTTTGGTGGCCCTATAAAGGCGAGCAATAAGATTCGAAATGGCCCAGGATCTACACACATGCCTGATTTTGCCAAAATGGTGTCAGTAGGAAAAAGTGGACGTCAACAAGATTCGCTCAACAAGCCTTTCGATTCAGACTTTTTATCTAACCCACTTTCAGAAGATGAGTATCGATCGGAAAGGCCTCGATTAACGAACGATCTAGAAAGAATGTTTATTAGTATGGGAAATAAGATAAATAGTAATAGGAAAACATTATTGTCGGAGCAATTATTAGATGACAACGAAAACGGAGAAGACCAAAATGGCGAAGCATAATAAAAAACGCAACGTCGGTTTGATTCATGAGCAGCTGGTTCGATACGTAGCTAGCTCTTTGATCGCCGAGGATAAGCAAGCAGCAGAAAAGGCTGTGCAGATCATTACTAAGCACTTTAAGAAAGGGACAGAACTCTACAGAGAGTTTAGACTTTTCAATGCTATGGTGAATATGCCTGTTGGCTCGAGGAGCTTGGCAGAACGTGTTTTAGCAGAGAGTAAAAGTGCAGCAAAGTCGCACAATCCTCAAAATCTTCGCAAGGAAAAATCTTTGCTGATAAAAGATATCAATACACAGCTAGCTGAATCGAGAAGATTTTATGACATTAAGGTAGAAAATTACCGACTGTTTGCGACGGTTCAGTCTGCACTAAATGAATGGCGAGGAAAAGGAAGTTTGGAGCTTACAGAAAAAGCTAAGTACGAAGAAGCAATCGTGGAGTGGCTCGCTAGAGATACTCACATCAATGAAGGAAAAATTGAAACATCTGATCCGCTAGTAAGAAAATTGATGTATCAAAAATTTGAGAACAAGTATAAAGATAGACTTAGTGAGTCACAAAAGAATATTTTAGAGTGCTCTATTCTAGGCAGTGACAAAGAGTTTATAGAAATCATCAGGGAGACAAAGGCTAAGGCTTTAGTTTCGCTAAAGTCGTTTGAGAGAAAATGCGACAATAAGCTGCTAAAAGAAAACATCAACAAAGTTAAAGAAAAAGTTATCTCATTAGCAGAAGATAAAAATGATGAAGTCGTTGCTAAAACTCTTCATCTTGTACATCTAATAGAGGAGATGGAGAGCAATGAGTGAAAGAAAGCTATTAACTGAGTGGCTGGCGTTTGATTACAGCCCTGATCAAATTAAAGAAAGCCGAGAAGTCAACAACGGAAAAATCATCATGAAGGGGATTTTGCAAAAAGCAGATACTCTTAATCAAAACGGCAGACTTTACCCAGAATCTATTTTAGCAAGAGAAGTTCGTAATTATCAAAAATTCATCCAAGAAAATAGAGCTCTTGGAGAGTGCGATCATCCTGATTCTTCCGTAGTTGAACTTAAAAATGCTTCACACATCATTAGAGAGGCACACATGGACAGCGGTGTTTGTTATGGCACTGTAGAGCTTCTCGATACACCAAGTGGAAAAATACTTCAAAGTCTAGTAGAGTCTGGAGTAACTTTAGGTATTTCTTCTAGAGGCGTGGGATCGACGCGAAGAGAAGGTGACTACGATGTAGTTCAGGATGATTTCCAGCTAATTTGTTGGGATTATGTGTCTGAGCCCTCAACACCCGGGGCATTTATGATGAAAGAAGGCAAAGACTTTTCAAGAAAAGATTTGAATAGACATTTCACAAAATCCGATCGGGTTTATAGAGTGTTTAATGATATAATGGAGTGGAAATAATGGCAATCAACTATACACTACCCTCACACGGTTCGGCGTCCGAATATCAGTGCTCAGGGGTACCATACGTTACAGGAACACATGAGCTAACAGATACAACAGTGGTTAGAATGGCAGTACCATATGTCACAAGACATTTCACTGTTTTTAACTCAGGTTCTACACCGATCCGAGTGGGTTTCACAGAAAACGGTGTCAACTCTCAGCCTGATGCAAATTATTTCTTAGTAAGAGGTGATTCTGAGTCGCCTAGATTAGAAATAAAATGTCAAAATGTATTTGTAAGAAAGGATGGAGGCACAACACCCAATAAAGCTACTGTGGTCTTTGCTCTTACTAACGTTACACAAGATAGATTCTTTTCTGTGACTGGATCAAACGGCGTAGATGGAGTTGGCTAAAAATGGCAAAATTTACAAAAACAGCGCTCAAGAACATTGTCAAAGAATGCTTAGTAGAAATTTTATCTGAAGGTTTGGGTGATTCTGAGACATTATCTGAGTCTTTTACTAAAAAGGCTAAACCTCGGGCAAAATCGAGAAAAAAGTCCCTTTTTGATCAAATGGACGAAACGTTTGAAAGAAAGTCTAGAGGGGCTGATCATGTTAAGTTTGAATCAAGAGTTAGCAGCATAGCAAAATCTGCAACTAACGATCCTGTTTTACAAAGCATTCTTGAAGATACAGCAAAAACGACCCTACAAGACCAGTTACACCACGAAACTTCTATTCCCAAATCAGGACATGCAAATGTACCTGCAGAGCTCGCTGCTCCATCATCCGGACCAGGCGCAGGCCTTGACATAGGCAATTTATTTGGTGAGGCAACAAAAAATTGGGGAGAAGTTTTAGAAAGATCGTCAAAAAATCTTCCTTAGCCATATTTAGACATTGAATCGCCTAACGCGAATACGGAGATAAACGATGGCAAAAAGAGTTCGAAAAATTACACCTAGCTTTTTAAAGAAAGTTATTATGCAAGAGGCAAGAAAGCTTCAAAGTGAAGTAGTTTCACCCGGTGAGCTTACGCCAACTGAAAAAGTTGAGGCTGAAGAAGTTGACGCGGACGCGTTTGCTGATTCGCTGGAGAAAGATCTAGACCACGTAAAGGCGCTAAAGATTCAAGAGCGTAAGCTGGTCAAGCAAATCAAAGCAATCCGCGAAGCACGAGCGAAGCTTAGAAAAAGAATCACAAAAAAGATATAGCTAAAAGGGACAGGAACACAAAATGGCGATTGAGAAAAAAGGAAAGACTTCGGTAGACTGGACACTTGAAGCATGCGACACAGTAGGATACAGCGGCATCGAGCTTCTTGAAGGCTCTCCTGGAAAAAGAAACAAGACAGCTCTTCAGGCAGCATACGCAGGTTCTCCGATTTATTCCTCGTATGTTAAAGAACTCAAGCCGGCGAGCAGCGCAGACGGCGAGAGCGGAAAAATAAGTTATGATCCCAAAGACAACGGCAAAGCCCTCAAGAAATGGTTTATGGAACATGTTGTCAATGGCACAGTTTCTAATCCCAACTTAGGTATAAACGACCAGTCACTGGAGTTTGCCAATGCTCCGGATTTAGCGGCGGTCCCAATTGGAAAAGGCGAAGGGAAAGTCAATATTCTCAACCCATACGTTCCTAACCTTAAATCGCCTGGTGAGGGTAACTGGACTGATAAAGACTCACAGCCAGCATACGATGACACCGGTACAGACAAGCCTACAGGCATCGGTGACTTGGTCGATGGTAACGGCCAAGCTACTCTACCTGGAGAAAATATTGTGTCATCCGCAAACCTGAAAGCTCAAGCGAAGAGAATAGTGAAAAAGTCGTATAGCGCAGTCGTTTCGGGCACTCCGTAGGACGAGCTTAGAGACTTTATT